>Ga0070659_100000608_pt1 | contig 26248 bp, 23 predicted proteins | sample KBSC23metaG_FD_64666 | JGI IMG/M metagenome (GOLD analysis project Ga0070659, IMG submission 64666) | Corn rhizosphere microbial communities from Kellogg Biological Station, Michigan, USA - KBS C2-3 metaG | ecosystem: Host-associated > Plants > Roots > Rhizosphere > Soil ... | reverse complement strand
CAACTACCAGGCGCGCAACTTCATGCGCGACCGCATGCGCATCGGCGACGGCGTGCTGTTCTACCACTCGTCGTGCCCGCAACCCGGCATCGCAGGGCTGGCGGAAGTCTGCTCCACCAGCTACCCCGATCCCACGCAGTTCGACGCCAAGAGCCATTATCACGATCCGGCATCGAAGCCTGAAGCACCGCGCTGGATGCTCGTCGACGTGAAATTCGTGCGCAAATGCGCGCTGATCGACCTGCCTACGCTGCGCGCGCAGGAACCGCTTGCCGACATGACGGTACTGCAACGCGGCAACCGCCTGTCAATCACGCCGGTCACGCCGGCACAGTGGCGCTACATCACCACCAAATTGATGCGCGATCCTGACTGAATGGCCGGCGACAGAGGGTAATTGTTACAAACGTGATGAACGATGCGCGTCGCAGCCAGTCAGACGCATCACATTGCTTTTTTGGGAGAACACAATGAAATCTGTCCTGGCCGCCACCATTTTGGGGACCGCAATGATGACGACTGCTTTTGCACAAGCCGCACCGGAGACGAATCATTCAGGCGTGCTCTCGCTGGATGCGCAGGCCGTGGCCGAAGTGCCGACCGACACCGTCACCCTCACGCTGAGCGCGGAGCAGGAAGGCGCGGACCCGGGCGCGATCTCCACGGCCCTGTCGCGCAAGGCCGATGATGTAATCAGCCAGGCCAAGCGCACTGCCGGCGTACAAGCGGAAACGGGCGGCTTCAACATCTACCCGAACACCGATCGCAACGGCAAGATCAGTGTCTGGCGCGGCCGCGCCGAGGTGCGCCTCACGTCGAAAGATTTTGCGGCAGCGTCAAAGCTCGCCGGCCAACTCGCCAATCAGATGCAGGTGCAGAACGTGAACTTCACGCTCTCGCGCGAGGCGCGCACCGCGGCCGAAGCCAAACTGATCGACCAGGCCGTCGGCGCGTTCCGCGACAAGGCGCAGGCGACCACCAAGCTGTTCGGCTACACGAGCTACACCATCCGCGACGTGCATGTGAGCGAGGGCAGCAACAACCCCGGCCCGCGTCCGATGATGCGCATGGCGGCGGCGCCTGCTTCGTTCGATTCGGCGCCGGTGCCCATCGAGGGCGGCAAGGCGCAAGTGACGGTGACCGTCTCCGGCGCGGTGCAGATGCTGAAGTAAGCAACCACGCGCCCAAAAAAAGAGCCACCGAAGTCGGTGGCTTTTTCTTTGCGTCGATGATGCCTCAGGCGTGCGCCTGGGTCTTTACATCGTTACCGTTGCGACCCGCGCGACGGTAGGCCCAGACCAGCATCGCAATGCCCGCCAGGATCATCGGCAGCGACAGCCACTGCCCCATCGACAGGTTCGCGGCCAGCAGGCCCAGAAAGTTGTCCGGCTCGCGCGCAAATTCAGCGACAAAGCGGAACACGCCGTAGCCAAGCAGGAAGGCGCCCGACACCGCACCCATCGGCCGGGGCTTGCGCGCATACAGCCACAACAGGATGAAGAACAGCACGCCCTCGCCCGCGAACTGGTAGAGCTGCGACGGGTGGCGCGGCAGCATGTGGTACTGGTCAAACACGGCCTGCACGCCGCTGCTGACCGCCTGTTGCGCGTGCGAGAGCAGCCACTCGCGGTCTTCGCCCTGCGCCTGCGGGAACATCATCGCCCACGGCAAATTGGGCGACGACACACGGCCCCACAGCTCACCGTTGATGAAGTTGCCCAAGCGCCCGGCTGCGAGGCCGCACGGCACCATCGGCGCGATGAAATCCGTCACTTGCATCCATGAGCGACCGCGCATGCGGGCATACAGCATCATCGCCACGACCACCCCCAGGAAGCCGCCGTGGAAGGCCATGCCGCCCTCCCACACCTTGAAGATGTCGAGCGGGTGGGCGAAGTACCAGTCCGCCTTGTAGAACAGCACGTAGCCCAGGCGCCCACCCAGGATCACGCCGAGCACGCCGTAGAACAGCATGTCGTCGAGGTCACGGCCGCTCCAGCCTTCGGCGGCGATGTGCGGTTGGCGCGTGCGCAGTCGGCCAAACCACAGGAACATGATGAACGCCGCCAGATACATCAGGCCGTACCAGCGGATGGCGAGCGGCCCAAGGTGTAGGGCGACGGGATCGAATTGCGGATGGATGAGCATGAATCCTGGCGTTCGGAGAGGAATCGGGGTTAGTTGTCTTGGTGCTGCCTGGCGACGGCCTCGGCACTGGCCACGAACCACGGCAGCACCGGCGAGGCCGCATCGCGGCGCCACACCAGGCCGGTTTCGATGAACGGGCTCGGCGCAGCAAGTTCGAGATAGACCACACCAGTCCGCTGCAGGTTGCATAACGATGCGGGCACCAGCGCCACGCCCATCTCGGCGGAGACGAGGCTGACGATGGTCTGCATCTGGATCGCTTCCTGGCCGATGCGCGTTGCGGCCCCAAATTCACCGGGCCGGCCGCCGTGCGCGGCATGATAGCTGGTAATGATGTCATACAGCGCAGGCGCGGATGGCCGCGGGAAGATGATCAGCGGCTCGGCGGCCGCATCGGCCAACGCGATCGGCTGGCCCGGCCCCACGCCCCACTGCGCCGCACGCGACGCGGGCACCGCCAGCACCAAGCGCTCGCGCACCAGCGGCCGGTATTCCAACTCGCCCGGCACCGAGCCCGCGTGGTGGGCAATCACCACGCCGGCATCGACTTCGCCGGCCAGAAGCGCCTCGATCTGCACATCGCTGGTGGCTTCGCGCAACTGGAGCTGCACGTCGGGCCGCGCATCGCGAAAGTGCCGCAGCACGGCGGGCAGGATGCCGTAGTCGGCCGTGCTGACAAAGGACAGCGAGAGCGACCCCACCTCCCCGCGCGCCAGCCGCTGCGCCAGCGCGGGCAGCGCGGCGGCCTCGGCCAACACGCGACGCACCTCCACGAGCCACCGTGCGCCCACCGGCGTGAGCGCCACCGAACGCTGCGTGCGATGGAACAGCGTGACGCCCAACTCCTCTTCCAGCGCCCGGATCTGCTGCGACAGCGGGGGCTGTGTCATTGCCAGACGCTCGGCGGCACGGCCGAAATGGAGTTCCTCGGCAACGGTCACAAAGTAGCGGAGCTGGCGCAGATCCATCGGCGTATTGATACTTTTTTCGACTCAATAATCGCTCAATAATATATTTGACGCGTGATTTGTCCAAGCGCATGCTGGGCGCCAAGCTGTGTCCTAGAACGACATCTACGATCCCACGGAGACCCCCATGCCAGACAACAAGCGCTCCCAGCACATCACGCAAGGCGTGGCCCGCTCGCCCAACCGCTCGATGTATTACGCGCTGGGCTACCGGAAGGAAGACTTCAACAACCCGATGATCGGCGTGGCGAACGGGCATTCGACCATCACGCCGTGCAACTCGGGGCTGCAGAAGCTGGCTGACGCGGCGGTAGCGGCCGTGAAGGATGCCAAGGCCAACCCCCAGATCTTCGGCACGCCGACCATCTCCGACGGCATGTCGATGGGCACCGAGGGCATGAAGTATTCGTTGATCTCGCGCGAGGTCATCGCCGATTGCATCGAGACCTGCGTCAACGGCCAGTGGATGGATGGCGTAGTCGTCATCGGCGGCTGCGACAAGAACATGCCGGGCGGCATGATTGCCCTGGCGCGCACCAATGTGCCGGGCATTTACGTGTACGGCGGCACCATCAAGCCGGGCCACTGGAAGGGCAAGGACCTGACCATCGTGTCGTCGTTCGAGGCCGTGGGCGAATTCACCGCTGGCCGCATGAGCGATGAAGATTTCGAGGGCATCGAGAAGAACGCCTGCCCGTCGAGCGGTTCGTGCGGCGGCATGTACACCGCCAACACGATGAGCTCGTCGTTCGAGGCGCTGGGCATGTCGCTGCTGTATTCGTCGACGATGGCCAACCCCGATCAGGAGAAGGTCGACAGCGCCGCCGAATCGGCCCGCGTGCTGGTCGAAGCCGTGCGCCGTGACCTCAAGCCGCGCGACATCATCACGCGCAAGTCGATCGAAAACGCCGTGGCCGTGATCATGGCTACCGGCGGCTCGACCAACGCTGTGCTGCACTATCTGGCGATCGCCCACGCGGCCGAAGTGGAATGGACCATCGACGATTTCGAGCGCGTACGCCAGCGCGTGCCCGTGATTTGCAACCTCAAACCGTCGGGCCAGTATGTGGCGACGGACCTGCACGAGGCCGGCGGCATCCCGCAGGTGATGAAGCTGCTGCTCAACGCTGGCCTGCTGCACGGTGATTGCATCACCATCACCGGCAAGACGCTGGCCGAAGAACTCGCCAACGTGCCCGACCAGCCGCGCGCCGATCAGAACGTGATCCTGCCGATCGACAAGGCGCTCTACAAAGAGGGGCACCTCGCCATCCTGAAGGGCAACCTGGCCGAGGAAGGTGCGGTGGCGAAGATCACTGGCCTGAAGAACCCGGTCATCACCGGCCCGGCGCGCGTGTTCGACGATGAGCAGAGCGCCATGAGCGCCATCCTGAGCGACCAGATCAAAGCCGGCGATATTCTCGTGCTGCGCTATCTGGGGCCGAAGGGCGGCCCCGGCATGCCGGAGATGCTGGCCCCGACGTCGGCCATCATCGGCAAGGGGCTGGGCGAGTCGGTTGGGTTCATCACCGACGGGCGCTTCTCGGGCGGCACGTGGGGCATGGTGGTCGGCCACGTCGCGCCGGAAGCGTACGTGGGCGGCACGATCGGCCTCGTGCAAGAGGATGACTCCATCACCATCGACGCACACCAGCGCCTGCTGCAACTGAACGTGCCGGAAGACGAACTGGCACGCCGTCGCGCCGCGTGGAAGCAGCCGGCCCCGCGCTATACGCGTGGCGTGCTGGCGAAGTTTGCCAAGCTGGCGGCGCCGGCCAGCAAGGGGGCCGTGACGGATTGACCGTACGCGCCGCCATCAACAAAAAACCCGCCATCCGGCGGGTTCTCTTTGTGCGCTCAGCGCTGCGGCGGTTTCTGTTGCGCGGCGAGCGCATCGTCCAGCGCGGCGCCAAGCCAATCCATCAGACGGGCTTCCAGCGTGCGCGTGAGGTCCGCGGCCAATTGTTCGGTCAGCAGCGACAGGCGCGACTCCATCGCCGCACGGCATTGCGCCTCGATCAGCGCTGGCCATTCGGATTGAAAGCGCCACATCACGTCGCCCATCACGCGCGCGGCGTCGGTACCGGCCGGCGGCATCGCCGAGGTGGGGGCGAGCCCCTGCTCGCGTAGGGCGGGCGGTACATCAACGTTGACGGCTTCGGATGCGGACGGTGTCGCGGCGGGCGTTGCCACCGGCGCCGCGTCATCCAGATCAACGATCTCCGTCAGGACGGGAATGTTGTTGTCTGGGTGGGATCCGGGATAGCGTCCGTCGCTCATGCGCGCCCCACGTCGTGGTGTTGGATCGGATAGCCGCGATCACGGTAGAAGCGGAAGCGATCGCGCGCGGCGGCGCGATCGGCATCGTCATCGCCCACGATCTCGATCAGCCGGGCAAAGCGCGCGAACAACGGCGGCGGCTCGGGCGACAGGTTGACCAGGATGTCGTGATGCGGCGCGTCGTCCAGCGGCTCAGCGGCATCGGCCAGCAGGATGGGCGTCTGGTCGGCCAGCGGATGTCGCAGGCCGCAGTGCGGCAGGAAATCGAGCTGGCTGAACGTCCACAACTGCGTATCGAACGCTTGCAGCGCAGCCTGATCCCCGACCACGATCACCTTGTGGCCCCCGTCGTTACTCAGGTAAGCCTTGCGCACGAGCCGGCAGGCATACGCCAGCTTGCCGGGCACGTTGCTGTGGAAATCGACGCGGGTCATGGGCTGCCTCGGCTCACTCGGCTCAAGCGCGGTCCATCAGGAAGCGCGTGAGCAGCGGCACCGGACGGCCCGTGGCGCCCTTGGCTGCGCCGCTCCTCCAGGCGGTGCCGGCGATGTCGAGGTGGGCCCAGTCGTACTTCTCGGTGAAGCGCGCCAGGAAGCAGGCCGCCGTCACGCTGCCGGCCGGGCGGCCGCCGATGTTGCCCATGTCGGCAAAGTTGGACTTGAGCTGCTCCTGGTATTCCTCGTCCAGCGGCATGCGCCAGGCGGTGTCGAGCGATTGCTTGCCGGCCGCGATCAGCGAATCTGCCAGCACATCGCTGCGGGCGTACATACCGGTGTTGATGTGGCCCAGTGCGATGATGCACGCGCCGGTCAGCGTTGCCACGTCGATCACCACGGCCGGCTTGAAGCGCTCCACATAGGTCAGCGCATCACACAGGATCAGGCGGCCTTCGGCGTCGGTGTTCAGAATCTCGATGGTCTGGCCCGACATGCTGGTGACGACGTCGCCCGGCTTGGTGGCGATGCCACTGGGCATGTTCTCGCAGGTCGGCACCACGGCGATGACGTTCTGTTTCAGGCCCATTTCGGCCACCGCACGCAGCGTGCCCAGCACCGAAGCGGCACCGCACATGTCGTACTTCATCTCGTCCATGCCCTCGCCCGGCTTGAGCGAGATGCCACCCGTATCAAACGTGATGCCCTTGCCGACCAGCACCACCGGCGCCTGCTTGGCCGGGCCGCCTTCGTAGCGCAGCACGATAAACGCCGGCGGCTCGACGCTGCCCTTGGTCACCGCCAGGAAGGCGCCCATCTTCAGGGCTTCAATCTGCTTGCGGCCGAGCACTTCGACCTTGAGCTTGAAATCCTTGGCGATCTGGCGCGCGGTATTGGCCAGGTACGTCGGCGTGCAGATGTTGGACGGCAGATTGCCCAGGTCACGCGTGAGGTCAGTGCCGTTGGCGATGGCGGTGCCGCGTGCGGCGGCCACGCTGGCGGCCTTGGCGTCCGCTGCCGGCACAGCCAGCACGACCTTGCGCAGGCCAACGCCGTTCTTGTCGCCCTTGCTCTTGAGTTCGGGATGGCGCGCGATGAAGCGGTAGCTGGTCTCGCGGATGAGCGTGACGGCGGTCAGCACAGCCCAGGCGGTGTCTTTGTCACGCGCGGCCTGCTCGGTGAGCGTCCACGTCACGTTGGCAGCCTTGGTGCCGGCCAGCGCGCGCAGTGCGGTGCGCACGGCTTCGGCATAGGCGCGGTCGGTGAAGTCGGCTTCCTTGCCCAGACCCACCAGCAGCACGCGGGCGGCGCCCACGCCGGCCACTTCGTGCAGCAGCAGCGACGTGCCGCGCTTGCCTTCAAAGTCGCCCAGCTTGACGAGGCGGGTGACCAGGCCCTTGGTGGCCACGTCCAGCGCCTTGGCCGCGCCGGCCAGGGTCTGCGACTCGTACAGACCGATCACGAGACAGTCGCTCTTGGCGGCCAGGGCGCCCGCTTTGGCCCAGTCCAGGGCTTTTGTGCTAAATTCCATCGCGCTTCTCTCTATGAGGCGAGTCAACGAAAGCCCACATTATCCGCGATTTTGCGCGGGGGCTCCGATGGAACCAACATGGGACGCCTATCGTCCCAACCGTGGCCAAGACCTCGCCCTCCCATCCAGCATCCGCATGATTTTCGAACAAGCCCTGCGACGCGAGCTGTCCTTTACCGCCGGCGCCGTCTTTCTCGTGCTGCTGACGTTCATGCTGACCACCCTGGTGATCCGCATTCTCGGCATGGCCGCCAATGGCGAGGCCAACCCGAACGACGTCCTGCTCCTCATCGGCCTGGCTACGCTGGGCTACCTGGCGATCCTGCTGTGCGCCACGCTCTTCATCTCCGTCCTGCTGGTGCTCACGCGCTGGTACAAGGATTCCGAGATGGTGGTGTGGTTCACCTCCGGCATCAGCCTGACGGATTTCATCCGCCCGGTGCTGCGCTTCTCGCTGCCGTTCATCGTGCTGGTGGCACTGCTGGCGCTGTTCGGCTGGCCGTGGGCCAACCAGCAGAGCGCGCTGTTCCGCGACCGTTTCGAGCAGCGCGATGTGCTGTCGATGATCTCCGCCGGCCGCTTTATCGAGCCTGCGCACGGCAACTACGTGCTCTTCATCGAAGGCGTCGATAACGGCATGAAGCACGCCCGCAACCTGTTCGTCGCCAACGCCGAGCAGGACAAGATCGGCGTGGCGCTGGCCAAGACCGGCGAATTCAAGACCATGCCCAATGGCGACCGCTTCGTCGTGCTCGACAAGGGCCGCCGCTACGAAGGCACGCCCGGCAAGCTCGACTACCGCATCGTCGAATTCGACAAATACGGCGTGAAGGTCGCCAACAAGCCGCCGCAGGCTGATGCCAACCTGCCGACCAAGAGCCGCTCGACATCTGACCTGCTCGTCAATCCAACGCCGGAAAACCTCGGTGAACTGATCTGGCGGATCGGCCTGCCGCTGCTGGCACTGAACTTCGTGCTGATCGCCATTCCGCTGGCGTACGTGAACCCGCGCCTGGGCCGCTACACGCCGATGATCTTCGCAGTGCTGATCTACCTGACGTATTCAAACCTGCTGAACCTGTCGCAGGCATGGGTCTCGCAGGGCAAGATGAATGTGTTCATGGCCTGGTGGCCGATCCACCTGGTCGCCTTCATCTGTGCGATGTTGCTGTTCCGCTTCCGCCATTACAGCGCGGCCGGCTTGAAGGGCATTTCCGCCCTGCTCGGCTTCACCATGAAGAAGGCGGGCGCATGATGAAAATGCCGGTCTACGAGAAGTATTTCGCGCGCCAGATCTACGGGGTGTTCATCTTCATCCTGTTTGCGGTGCTGGCGCTGTTCATCTTCTTCGACATGCTGGGCGAGCTGGGCTCGGTGGTCGGACGCTACACCACGCTCATCGCGTTCTTCCACGTGATGTTGCAGGCGCCGACGCGCGTGTATGAAGTGATTCCGGTGGCGGCGCTCATCAGCGCCATCTATGTGTTCTCGCAGATGGCGAGCCAGTCGGAGTTCACGATCTTTCGCGTGGCGGGGCTGGACACGCGCCGCGCGCTGATGTCGCTATTCAAGATTGCGCTGCCGCTGGCGCTGGTGACCTACGTTTTTGGCGAGTTTATCGGGCCGAAATCCGAGGAATATGCGCAGAAGGTGCGGCTGGAAGCGCTGGGCGCCACGGTGTCTGCCGGCTTCCGCTCGGGCGTGTGGGTGAAGGATCGCGGCCCGGCCAAGCCTGACGGCACCGGTGGCGAAGTCACACGCTTCGTCAACGTGGGCAGCCTGCAGCCGGATCAATCCATCAAGGGCCTACGCATCTATGAATTCGATTCGGATTACCGTCTGAGTTCGATTCGTGTGGCGCAGCAAGCGCGCTATCAGGGCCATCAGAACTGGCAACTGAATGACGTGACCGAAACGCACTTCATCGAATTCCCGCGCAAACCCGGCACCGTGACCCCGCAAGACACGGTACAGGCCGTGCCCGGCGCGCCCGATGCGCTGGCGCCGGACTTTCGCGGCGAGCAGGTCAAGCTGCCGCAACAGGAGATGCGCTCTGAACTCACGCCGCAGATCCTGTCGGTGCTGATGGTCACGCCCGACCGCATGGCGACGTTCGACCTGTTCCAGTACATCCGCCATCTGCGCGACAACAAGCAGGACACGCAGCGCTACGAGATCGCACTGTGGAAGAAGGTGGTTTATCCGTTCACGGTGCTGGTGATGATGGCGCTGGCGCTGCCCTTCGCGTATCTGCATGCGCGTGCGGGCGCCGTGGGCCTGAAGGTGTTTGGCGGCATCATGCTGGGCCTGTCGTTCCAACTCGTGAACAACCTGTTCTCGCACGTTGGTCTGCTCAATACATGGCCGGCCATCTTTACAGCGATCGTGCCAGGGGCGTTGTACCTGGCACTTGCGCTGGTCAGCCTGCGCTGGGTGGAGCGCCACTGATGGCCGCGCGCGCGCTCGTCCTGTTTGCGCACGGCGCGCGCGATGCCCGTTGGCGCGAGCCGTTCGATCGTCTGCAAAAGCGTCTGACTGCGCAGCAACCCGATGTCGACGTCCGGCTCGCTTTCCTTGAACTCATGACGCCCGATTTGCCGGGCACCATCAGCGACCTGGCCGCCAGCGGCATGCAGAGCATCACCATCGTGCCGGTGTTCTTTGGCCAGGGCGGCCACTTGCGGCGCGATCTGCCCGCACTGGTTGCGCAATGCGCACAGGCTCACCCCACCCTTTCCATCCGCTGCGCTGATGCCGTGGGCGAGGACGACACCGTACTCGACGCCATCGCGGGCTACTGCGCGCGCCAACTCGGCTGAGTCTGCCGCTCTCCTTACTGCGGCTCCGCCACGCGCACGAAGCGCGCATGCACGTTGTTCTCAACGTGAAAGCCGTGCGCGTCGAACTCCACCAACTCCATCGTCAGCCCGAGATAGCGGCGCGCAAACACGCCGGCCAGATGCCCGCGCATGGCGGCGAACATTTCCGCGCAGATCGGCCCCGTCACAGCCTTGGGCCGGCCCGTCTTGATGCGGAACGTCACGTGGATGAAGGCATCGTCTTCCGCGCCGTCGGCCATGCGGTACTGGTCGAGGCGCAGCGCGCGCGTACGGATGCCACCGGTGGGAAACACATCTGCGTGGCCAATCAATACGTCGTTGACGACGCGCATCATCTCTGGGATGCGCGCGTCGGCCTCAACGTTGGCGGTGTATTCAATGATGATGTGCGGCATGGCACGACTCCCCCCCGGGATGAAATGCGTTAGAACAGCTTATGCCCGGAAGCATAGCCGCAGGACGCACTTCCGAGTGCACTGAAGTGCACCGCATGCGGGCAGGCCCACAGGAGGGACGGCGAGAAGGTGGGTGATGCTGGCCTGCTGAGCGTTGCTCAGGCTGCCATGCTCTGCGGATGGGTGGGGACGAGGACTTCCGGCGCAGCAGACGTGGCCCGAACGGCAAGCGCATCGCCGATCATCAGCAGGCTCGGATGCTCGGGGTTGATCCACGCGGCGGCAGCGCCATCGGCCATCTGCTGCAATGTGAAGCACGCCGAGCGCTGCTCGGGCGTGGTGGCCGCCTCGACCACCCAGGCGGGCGTCGACGGTGCGCGGCCACGGGCGATCAGGTCCGCCGCGATGGACGCCGCCTGGTCGCGGCCCATGTAGTAGACGAGCGAATCAGCCTGCGCGGCCGGCTCGGGCGTTACACCCTCGGGCTGCGGCGTATCCGGATCAGCGGCCTTGGCCTGCGTGACGAACGCCACGCTGCGGGCCACACCGCGCTTGGTCAGCGGCTGGCGAATGGCGGATGCCGCCGCCAGCGCTGCCGTGATGCCCGGCACGACTTCATAGTCGATACCAGCTTGCTCCAGCGCCTGCAACTCCTCATCCGCGCGGCCAAACAGCATCGGATCGCCGCCCTTGAGGCGCACCACGCGCTGGTACTTGGTGGCCAGATCGACGAGCTGGCGGTTGATGAAGCGCTGCGCGGTCGAGCGCTTCCCGCAGCGCTTGCCAACGGCAACCAGCACCGCCTGCGGGCAATACTGGAAGACCTCGGGCGAGACCAGCGCGTCGTGCAGCACGACCTCGGCTTCGCCCAACAAGCGTGCACCACGCACCGTGATGAGGTCCGCGGCGCCGGGGCCGGCACCAATCAGGCTCACGCGGCCGAGTGTTTTGGGGGTCTTCGCTTCCATTTGCCTAGCTTCCTTTGCTTTTCCTGCGGGGCGTCGCCGAATTTACAACATGCTGCGCCCCGTTCCTACTTAAGAAAATGCACGGATCATGCCTGCTGCCACCGTATGGTGCGTCGCTTCGTCCACCAGGATGAACGCACCGGTGGCCGGGTTGTCGCCGTACGCATCGCACACGATCGGCTTCTGCAGGCTGATGTTGACCGTGCCGATATCGTTCAGCGCGATCTGCTTGCGGCCGGTTTCGTGCGACAGCGTATGCACGTCCAACACACGCTCGACGTCCGACACGCGGGCGAACACGGTGGCCGTGGTGTGCTTGAGCACGTATTTGCGCGCTGGGTTCAGCTCGTGTTCGTCGAACCAGCAGAGGTCTGCGTGCAGCTTCTTGGCAGCGTTGGCGACGGTCGTCGGGGCAGCGACGATGGTGTCGCCGCGCGAGATGTCCACGTCATCGGCCAGGCGCACGGTGATGGTCTCCCCGGGGCCGGCGGAATCAGCGGCGCCATTGGGCGTCAGTACTTCAGCGACGGTGGTCTCGCGGTTGGCGGGCAGCACGCGCACGGCCTGGCCGACGCGTACGGTGCCAGCTTCCACACGCCCCATGTAGCCGCGGAAGTCATCCGCCTGCGAGCCATCCTGGCGCGCCACGAACTGCACGGGAAAGCGCAGCGCGTCATCGCCCGCCGGCGCGGTGTCTTCCACCTTCAGGTCTTCCAACAGCGGCAGCAGCGGCTCGCCCTGGTACCACGGCATGGTTTCGGACGCGTGCACGATGTTGTCGCCACGCAGCGCCGACACCGGCACGTAGCGCACATCGCGCAGGCCGAGTTGCGTAGCCAGTGCGTCGTAGGCGGTGCGGATTTCGTTGAAGCGCGCTTCGCTGTAGTCGACCAGGTCCATCTTGTTGACGGCCACGATCACGTGTTGCAGCTCCAGCAGCTTGACGATGGCCGAATGGCGCTTGGTCTGCGCGAGCAGCTCGGCCTTGCCGTCGACGGTCGTCACGCGCGTGACGTCGATCAGGATGATGGCGGCGTGCGCGGTCGAGGCGCCCGTCACCATGTTGCGCGTGTACTGCTCGTGACCCGGCGTGTCGGCAATGATGAACTTGCGGCGTGCGGTCGAGAAATAGCGGTACGCCACATCGATCGTGATGCCCTGCTCGCGCTCGGCTTCCAGGCCGTCGGTCAGCAGCGAGAAGTCGATCTGCTCGCCGGCAGTACGCTTGTTCTTGGCGTTGGCCAGCGCTTGCAACTGGTCGGTCAGCACGGCCTTGCTGTCGTACAACAGGCGGCCGATCAGCGTGCTCTTGCCGTCGTCGACAGAACCGGCGGTGATGAAGCGCAGCAGGCCTTGGTGCGATGCAGGATGCGTCGAATTCGTCGTCATGATCAGAAATACCCTTCCTTCTTGCGCTTTTCCATCGAGGCTTCGCTCGTCTGGTCGTCCATGCGCGTGGCACCGCGTTCGGTGATCTCGGTGATGGCCGTCTCGGCGATGATCTCGACCGGCGTGGCGGCGATGCTCGCCACCGGGCACGTGCAGCTGATGTCGCCCACGGTGCGGAAGCGCACCGACAGGACTTCGCTCACGTCGCCGTCGGCCTTGGGCGTGATCGGCGTGACCGGCACCAGCAGGCCGTTCTTGCGCACGACTTCACGTTGATGCGCGTAGTAGATCGGCGGCAAGGCGAGGTTCTCGCGGGCGATGTACTGCCACACGTCGAGTTCCGTCCAGTTGGAGATCGGGAACACGCGCATCTGCTCGCCTTGCGCCATGCGGGCGTTGTACAGGCTCCAGAGTTCCGGGCGCTGAGCCTTCGGGTCCCATTGGCCGAACTCGTCGCGGAACGAGAAGATGCGCTCCTTGGCGCGGGCCTTCTCTTCGTCGCGGCGGGCCCCGCCCATCAGCGCGTCGAAGCCATGCGATTCGATGGTTTCCAGCAGCGTGACGGCTTGCGCCGCGTTGCGCGAATCGGTTTCCTTGCGCAGGCGCACGGTACCGCGCTTGATGGAATCTTCCACATGGCCAACCACCAGACGCGCGCCCAGCTTGGCAACCTGTTCGTCGCGGAAGTGGATCACTTCCGGATAGTTGTGGCCCGTGTCGATATGCACCAGCGGGAACGGCAAGTCGATCTTGCGATCGCCCAATCGGAAAGCCTTGAGCGCCAGATGCAGCATGACGATCGAATCCTTGCCGCCGGAGAACAGCAGCGCCGGGTTGCGGCACTCGGCCACCACCTCGCGGATGATGTAGATCGACTCGGCTTCCAGCCAGTCGAGGTGCTCGTTCTGCACGGGCGTCAGTGCCGTGCCGGGGATCTCGCTCATCACTCCCATTTCCATTTCCTTAGCTCTGTTGCGACAGGTTGGTCGCATGCAAACCGCATTCTTTGCTATCGCGCGATTCCCACCACCAGCGGCCAGCGCGTACGTCTTCGCCAGCGCGCACCGCGCGCGTGCAGGGCTCACAGCCGATGCTGGGATAGCCCTTGTCGTGCAGCGCGTTGGTGGGCACGTTGTGCTGTTCGAGGTAGGCCCAGACTTCGGGCTCGGACCAGTCGAATAGCGGGTTGTACTTGGCGATGCCGCGGGCGTCGTCGTCTTCAGCGAACGGCAGGTCGGCACGGGTGACGGCCTGCTCGCGGCGCTGGCCGGTCAGCCACGCATCGGCATCCTTCAGCGCGCGATTCAGCGGCACCACCTTGCGGATGTTGCAGCAGGCCTTGCGCAATTCGATGCTGTCGTAGAACGCGTTCAAGCCGTGGTCGCGCACGTAGGCTTCCACTGCACGGGCGTCCGGCGTGAACTGCTCGATCGCGTAGCCGTAGTGCTCGCGGATGCGGTCGAGCATCGCCAGCGTTTCGGCGTGCAGGCGGCCGGTCTGCAGCGTGAAGATCGGCAGGTGCGCGCGCACGGCTTCGGGGCTGCGCAGGATGGCATCCGTCACGACCATGTCTTCAGCGGCCAGGCTGGTGGCGAACTTCGCCACGCCGTGCTTGGCGGCGATCTCGGCCAGGCGCTCGAACAGCGTCGCCTCCTTGGCGGCCAGTGCTTCCACCGTGCCGGTGTAGACGGGGCGCGTCCACAGCACCGGGCGTCCGATTGCGGACACCGGCACTTCGGACACGGCGATGTCTTGGGTGTCGCTCATGCTGCGCTCGCTTCCGTAGCACGCTCACGGCGGAACAGCGGACGCGGCTCGTCGATGGCGCCCTGGTAACGCACGCTGATCTCGCCGAAACCATTCAGCGCGTCTTCGATGCTCTTGTCGGCGCGCACGGCGTAGGCGTCGAAACCGCAACGGCGCATGAAGTCGACCTGATCGCGCAGCACATCGCCGATGGCGCGCAGCTCGCGCGTGAAACCCAGGCGCTGGCGCAGCAGGAATGCCGTGCTGTAGCCACGGCCATCGCGGAAAACCGGGAAGTCCACCGCCACCAGCGACAGATTCGGCAGGTCGGCTTGCAGCGCGAACGGCTCGTCGTCCGGGGCCAGCCACACGGCCAGCGTACCGGCGCGGGCACGGCCGAGCAGCGCGTCACGATTGGCTTCCCAGAAAGCCAGCGGCACGATGGCGTGCGTGGCAGCGTCTACGTCGGCTTGTGTCAGTTCGCCACCCTCGGGCGCGCGCAGCACGGTCCACTCGTCGGCCACGATTTGCGGGGCACCGTCTTGCAGCTTGATGATCTTGCTCATGTTCGTTCCCTCGGCTTATGCAGCCTGCTTGGCGCTGTTGGCGTAGACACGTTCCTTGAACGGAGCCATGCCGATGCGGTTGTAGGTATCGATGAACAGCTCGTCTTCCGTGCGGTTGGCGACGAAGGTGTCGATGATGCGTTCGATCACGTCGGGCATTTCTTCGGCCTTGAACGACGGGCCAACGATCTTGCCGATCGCCGAATCGTTACCCTGCGCGCCGCCCAGCGACACCTGGTACCACTCTTCCTCGTGCTTATCGACACCCAGGATGCCGATGTTGCCGACGTGGTGGTGGCCGCACGAGTTGATGCAACCCGAGATGTTGAGCGACAGCTCGCCCAGGTCGTGGACGAAATCGAGGTTGTCGAAACGCGCCTGGATGGCCTGCGCGATGGGGATCGACTTGGCGTTGGCCAGCGAGCAGAAATCGCCGCCCGGGCAGGCGATGATGTCGGTCAGCAGGCCGATGTTGGCGGTGGCCATGCCATGTTCCTTGGCCAGTTGCCACAGCTCGAACAGGTCGCGCTTCTTCACGTCCGGCAGGATCAGGTTCTGCTCGTGCGCCACGCGCAGCTCGCCGTAGCCGAAGCGCTCGGACCAGTCGGCCACCCGTGCCATCTGCTCAGCCGTCGCATCGCCCGGGGGCAATGCCACGCCCGGCTTGAGCGACAGCGTCACGGCGGCATAGCCCGGCACACGGTGCGCATGCACGTTGCGGCTAACCCAGCGTGCGAAGGCCTTGTTCTCCAGCAACGCCTTTTCATAGGCGGCGTCGGTATCGGCCAGCTTTTCATACGCGGGCGGCGCAAAGTCCTTGGCCACACGGTCGAACTCAGCCTGCGGGATGGTCGACGGGCCGTCCTTGATGTGCTGCCACTCCTCTTCCACCTGGCGGGCAAATTCTTCCGCGCCGATGGCCTTCACGAGGATCTTGATGCGGGCCTTGTACTTGTTGTCGCGGCGGCCGTAGCGGTTGTACACGCGCACAGCGGCCTCGATGTACGACAGCATGTGCTGCCACGGCAGGTCTTCCTTGATGATCGCGCCCAGAATCGGGGTACGGCCCATACCGCCGCCGGCCAGGATGCGCAGCAGCGTCTGGCCGTCTTTCTCATAGGCGTAGACGCCGATGTCGTGCAATTGCGTGACGGCGCGATCTTGGCGCGAGGCCGACACGGCGATTTTGAACTTGCGCGGCAGGAAGGCGAATTCGGGGATGAACGTCGACCATTGGCGCAGGATTTCAGCCAGCGGGCGTGCATCGATCACCTCGTCCGGTGCCACGCCGGCGAACTGATCGGTCGTGATGTTGCGGATGCAGTTACCGGACGTCTGGATGGCGTGCATTTCCACCGAGGCCAGCTTGGCCAGGATGTCCGGCACCTGCTCCAGTTCAATCCAGTTGTACTGAATGTTCTGGCGCGTGCTGAAGTGGCCGTAGCCGCGGTCGTGTTCGGCGGCGATGTGGCTAAGCATGCGCAGTTGGTTAGCGCGCAGATGGCCATATGGAATCGCCACGCGCAGCATGTAGGCGTGGCGCTGGTAGTACAGACCATTCTGCAAACGCAGCGGCAGGAACTCTTCTTCCGTCAGCTCGCCCGAAATGCGGCGGCGCACCTGGTCGCGAAACTGCGCGACGCGGTCGGCGACGAGGCGGTGATCGTAAGCGTCGTATTGGTACATGACTGTTCAGTCCAATCCGGTCTGTGCCGGCGTGCGATTCAATTGGGGAAAGGGGTCTGTTGCAGTGCCGCTGTCGACTCAGCGACAGCAGCAACAACCAAGCGGGGTCGGCATCGCAGTACGCATCACGACACCAGCTTGATGGCCGTGATCGTCAGCGTGGCGGCGAGCGCGCCGCGCACCAGACGTTCCGGCAGATTCTTGGACAGGCGCGCGCCCAGCCAGATACCCGGGATCGAGCCCACCAGCAGCGACACCAGCAGGTTCCAGTCGATCGTGCCCAGGTACATGTGGCCCAGACCGGCCACTGCGGTCAGCGGCACGGCGTAGGCGATGTCGGTGCCGGCCACTTCGGCGCTCTTCAACTCGGGGTACAGGATCAGGATGAGCGTGGCGCCAACGGCACCGGCGCCAATGGACGATACCGTTACTAGCGCACCCAGCACTGCGCCGACGAGGATGGTCGCCACGGCCAGCGCGGTGCCCTGCAGGCGATAGCGCGGGTTGCGGGCCAGCCAGCCCAGTACGCGCTGGCGGAACAGCAGCGAGATCACCGTCAGAATGACCGACACGCCGATCGTCAGGCGGATCAGGTGCATCCACTCCGCATCCAGGTTACCGGCCATCTTGAGCACAATCACCGTCACCAGCGCGGCGGGCAGGCTGCCCAGGCAGAGACGCTTGACGATGTCCCAGCGGATATGGCCGTGGCTGCGGTGCGCGATCGTGCCCACGCCCTTGGTCAGCGAGGCGAACGCTAAGTCAGTGCCCACTGCGGTTGCCGGCGAGAAGCCGAACATCAGCGTCAGCAGCGGTGTCATCAGCGAACCGCCGCCCACGCCTGTCAGGCCGACCAGCAGGCCGACCAGCAGACCGGAAACCGTATAAGCAAGCGTCATGGCGCGGGGTGCACTAGGGACAGTGAGGGCGTGTTATCACGAAGTTCGAGCATCGTAATGAAATGGCCTCATATCCCAAACCAATAAAAAATTGTTTGTTTATATGGCCTCGGTTATAAGTAGCGGTCAGTTCGCCCTCGTTCTTCTATATCGACCGCGCAACCATGAACCTTCATCAATTTCGCTTCGTACGCGAGGCCGTGCGGCAGAAATTCAACCTGACCGAGGCGGCAAAAGCGCTCTATACGTCACAACCAGGGGTTTCCAAGGCCATCATCGAGCTAGAGGAAGAACTGGGTGTCGATATCTTCACCCGCCACGGCAAGCGCATCCGGGGCCTCACGGAACCCGGTCGGCGCATCCTGGCCTCGGTCGAACGCGTATTGGAAGAGGTGGAAACGCTGAAACGCGTGGGCAAGGACTACGCCGCGCAGGACCAAGGCAACTTCACCATCGCCACCACGCACACGCAGGCGCGCTATGCGCTGCCCAAGGCGATTGCCGAATTCACGCGCAAGTACCCTAAGGTGCGCCTCTCTATTCAGCAGGGCACGCCCGCGCAGATCGCCGAGATGGTGCTGCACGATCAGGCCGACATCGCCATTGCCACCGAAGGCATGTCGCATGTGAAGGACCTGATCTCCATCCCGGGCTACCAATGGCAACATGTGGTGGTTACACCACCTGAGCACCCGCTGCTCGGGCGCCAGCACCTGACGCTGGAAGACCTGAAGGGTTACCCGATCATCACGTACGACCAGCACTTTGCCGGCCGGCCCAAGATCGACCACGCGTTCGAGCTGCGCCAGATCAAGCCCGACATCGTGCTTGAGGCCATCGACGCCGACGTCATCAAGACCTACGTGGAAGTGGGCCTGGGTGTGGGCATCGTGGCCGGCGTCGCGTTTGACCCGGAACGTGACCGCAACCTGCGCGCCATTCCCGCCGGCCACCTGTTCGGCACCAACGTCACGCACCTGGGCATCAAGCAAGGCGCGTACTTGCGCGGCTTCGTCTACACCTTCATCGAACTGTTCGCGCCGACGCTCACACGCAAGCTGGTCGAGCAGCTGATGTCCGGCGAGCACGAAGCGTACGAGCTCTGAGTTCTGGCACCACCCCGCATTTCCGGAGATTTCATGACGACCCGACGTCGCCGCTTGTTCGTTTTTTCATGCGGCATGGCGCTCTTTGCCAGTGCCGCCGTTCTTGCCCTGCCCGCCCAGGCCGATATTCGCGTGGGCGTGGTGCTGTCGACCACCGGCCCCGCAGCGGCCATCGGCATCCCGAGCAAGAACACCGTGCAGATGTGGCCCGCAACCATCGGCGGACAGCGCGCGCAGGTGATCGTGCTGGACGATGCCTCCGACCCCTCGATGGCGGTGCGCAATGTGCGCAAGCTGATCGCCGAGGACAAAGTGGACGTGATCGTCGGCCCGACGATTGTGCCAACGGCGCTGGCTTCGCTGGATGCCGTGGCCGAGGGGCAAACGCCGATGGTGACGCTGGCCGCATCCGCCTCCATCGTCGAACCGCAGGACGCCAAGCGCCGCTGGGCTTTCAAGATGCCGCAGAACGATTCGCAGATGGCGACGCTGGTCACGCAACACATGGCGGATAGCGGCGTGCGCACGGTCGGCTTTATCGGCTTTACCGATGCCTATGGCGAGAGCTGGTGGCGTGAGTTCTCCAAGCTGGCCGAGGTGCGCAAGCTGAAGGTGGTCGCCAGCGAGCGTTTTGCCCGCACGGACACGAGCGTGACCGGCCAAACGCTCAAGCTGATGGCCGCCAAGCCCGATGCCATCCTGATTGCCGGCGCCGGCACGCCCGCCGCGCTGCCCGAGCGCTCGCTGGTCGAGCGTGGCTATAAAGGCCGCATCTATCAGACACACGGCATCGCCAGCACCGAGTTCTTGAAGGTGGGTGGCAAGGACGTGGAAGGCACGCTCTTCCCGACCGGCCCGGTGGTGGTGGCGCGCGAGTTGCCGGCCAGCCATCCGGTTCGCAAGGTGGCCGTGGAATTTGCCGACCGCTATGAAGCCAAGTACGGCGCCAACAGCGTCACTCAATTCGCGGGGGATGCCTGGGGTGCGTGGCAATTGCTCGACAACGCCACGGCTCGTGCGCTCAAGACCGGCGCCAAGCCTGGCACGCCCGCTTTCCGCGCCGCCCTGCGCGATGCACTGGAAAGCACCCAGAACCTGACCGTACCCAACGGCGTGCTGAACCTGAATGCCCAGGATCACCAGGGCTTCGACCAGCGCTCGCGCGTGATGGGCATCATTAAGAATGGGCGCTTCGCCTATGCCGGCCCGCGCTAATTCAACACGCAGAGATTTGCCATGACACGCATCGCCTTCATCGGCCTCGGCAACATGGGTACGCCGATGGTCCAGCATCTGATTGCCGCCGGCCACACCGTGCGCGCCTATGTGCGCCGCCCGGAAGCCGCCGACCACGCCCGCGCCATCGGCGCCGAGCCGGTCAACACGCCGGCCGAAGCCGCCCGCGACGCCGAAGTCATTTTCACCAACGTCACCTCCACCGCCGATGTGGAAGGCGTGCTGCTGGGGCCGGACGGCGTCATCCAGGGCGCACCGCGCGGCGCAGTGTGCATCGACCACAGCACGATCTCCGCCGTGGCCACGCGCCGCATCGCTGCCGAGCTGGAAGCGGCGGGCCTGGAATTCCTGGATGCTCCGGTCTCCGGCGGCACCATGGGCGCGCAAAAGGCCACGCTGTCGATCATGGTCGGCGGCAAAGCGGACGTGCTCGAACGCGTGCGCCCGCTGCTGCAACTGCTGGGCACCACCATCACGCATATCGGCGGTCATGGTTCGGGCCAGGTGGCCAAGGCGTGCAACCAGATCGTGCAGGTCATCAACATCCAGGGTATTGCCGAGGCCATGCTGTTTGCGCGCGCCCAGGGTACCGACCCGTCGCGCGTGCTGGCCGCCATCGGCCCGGGCTTTGCCGGTAGCCGCATGCTCGACATGGAAGGGCCGAAGATGGCCGAACGCAACTTTGCCGCCGGCATCGAAGCCCGCCTGCACGACAAGGATTTCGGCCTCGTGCGCGAGATCGCACACGAACTCGGCCTGCAGATGCCCGCGATGGAGTTGGTGGCCGCGCAGCTCAACGCGCTGGTCGCCAACGGCTGGGGGTATGACGATACGGCGTCGCTGCTGCGTGTGCTGGAAGTGCAGAACGATCGCAAGGCGGATTGAGCGCCCCAGCCCACCTTGTTCGGCGGGCCGGACTTCTGGCATAATTACCGGCTACGTTGCACCTGCCCGAGTGGTGAAATTGGTAGACGCAGGGGACTCAAAATCCCCCGCCGCAAGGCGTGCCGGTTCGATTCCGGCCTCGGGCACCAGATTCCAAGCCGCTTCTGTTCATTCAGAAGCGGCTTTTTCATTGGACGTTCGCCCCAGCATCACCCACCCCCACGGCGTGGGATAATGCGCGTTTTGCCCCGGGCGTGGCTCAAGAGGTTGATCGCACGGGCGCGCGAGGGCCTTTATCCGCGTGGCCCGCTCCCTTTTCGAACCTTCTTCAGCACCGACAATGCCCGCATACCGTTCCAAAACCTCCACCGCCGGCCGCAACATGGCAGGTGCGCGCTCGCTGTGGCGCGCCACCGGCATGAAAGACGAAGACTTCCAGAAGCCGATCATCGCGGTGGTCAACTCGTTCACCCAGTTCGTGCCCGGCCACGTGCACCTGAAGGACCTCGGCCAACTCGTCGCGCGCGAGATTGAAGCCGCCGGCGGTGTCGCCAAGGAATTCAATACCATCGCTGTCGACGACGGCATCGCAATGGGTCACGACGGCATGCTGTATTCGCTGCCGAGCCGCGACATCATTGCCGACTCGGTGGAATACATGGTCAACGCGCACTGCGCCGATGCCATGGTCTGCATCTCCAACTGCGACAAGATCACCCCGGGCATGCTGATGGCCGCGATGCGCCTGAACATTCCGGTGATCTTCGTGTCGGGCGGCCCGATGGAAGCCGGCAAGACCAAGCTTGCCAACCCCGTCACCAAGACGATCGAAGTCAAGAAGCTCGACCTGATCGACGCCATGGTGATCGCGGCCGACACCAAATATTCCGACGCAGAAGTGGCTGAAGTCGAGCGCTCGGCCTGCCCGACCTGCGGTTCGTGCTCGGGCATGTTCACGGCCAACTCGATGAACTGCCTGACCGAAGCACTGGGCCTCTCGCTGCCGGGCAACGGCACCGTGGTCGCCACGCACGCAGACCGCGAACAGCTCTTCAAGCGCGCCGGCCACCGCATCGTTGAACTGGCACGCCAGTACTACGAGCAGGATGACGAGCGCGTACTGCCACGTTCGGTCGGCTTCAAGGCGTTTGAGAACGCGATGACGCTGGACATCGCCATGGGCGGCTCGACCAACACGATCCTGCACCTGCTGGCCATCGCACAGGAAGCCGAGATCGACTTCTCGATGAAGGACATCGATCGCCTGTCGCGCGTCGTGCCGCAGCTCTGCAAGGTCGCCCCGAACACGAACAAGTACCACATCGAAGACGTGCACCGCGCGGGCGGCATCATGGCCATCCTGGGCGAGCTGGATCGCGCCGGCAAGCTGCACACCGATGCACCGACCGTGCACGCACCTACGATGAAAGACGCACTGGACCAATGGGACATCGTCCGCACGTCGGACGAAGCCGTGCAGACGTTCTATCGCGCCGGCCCGGCAGGCGTTCCGACGCAGGTGGCATTCAGCCAGAACACGCGCTGGCCGAGCCTCGACCTGGACCGCGCCGAAGGCTGCATCCGCTCGAACGAACACGCATTCTCGAAGGAAGGCGGCCTGGCCGTTCTGACGGGCAACATCGCGCTGGATGGATGCGTGGTGAAGACTGCCGGTGTCGACGACAGCATCCTCGTATTCGAAGGCACGGCGCACGTGACCGAATCGCAGGACGAAGCGGTCGAGAACATCCTCGCCGACAAGGTCAAGGCGGGCGACGTGGTGATCGTGCGCTACGAAGGCCCGAAGGGCGGCCCGGGCATGCAGGAAATGCTCTACCCGACGAGCTACATCAAGTCCAAGGGCTTGGGCAAAGCCTGCGCGTTGCTGACGGACGGCCGCTTCTCGGGTGGCACGTCGGGCCTGTCGATCGGCCACTGCTCGCCGGAAGCGGCGGCGGGTGGCGCGATCGGCCTGGTGCGCAACGGCGACAAGATCCGCATCGACATCCCCAACCGCACGATCAACGTGCTGGTGAGCGACGAAGAGCTGGCGCGTCGTCGCGAAGAGCAGAACGCCAAGGGCTGGAAGCCCGCACAGCCGCGCCCGCGCAAGGTGTCGGCGGCGCTCAAGGCGTACGCCAAGCTGGTCATGTCCGCCGACAAGGGCGCGGTGCGCGATTTGTCACTGCTGGACGATTGATCGGCTGATCGACCGATCGATGGGTGCAGTAACGGGCGGCATGCCCGGCCGCCCCGCAAAGCCGCTCTCCGGAGCGGCTTTTTCATTTGTGACGTGTGGCGGTCGTCCGGATGTCGCGCTCTGAGGGCGTCCAAATCGGACCGATCCCATAGGCTTGGCGAAAGGGTCTTCATAGACTCGCCGGCATGAAAACGCACATCCGACAGTCATTGAGCAGCTGGCGTCACGCCGCAGGTGATGCCGTCAGCCCGGCCAAATTTCAGCGCACCCTCGATATCACGGTGCTGGCGCTGATCGTCCTGAGCGTGCTCGTCGTGATGGCCGACAGCGTGAAAGACTTGCACGAGCAATACGGCAGCGCGCTCTATGTCGCCGAGTGGGGATTCACGCTGCTGTTCACGGCGGAATACCTGTTCCGCCTGTTGACCGCGCCCAAGCCCATCACCTACGCGCGCAGCTTCTTCGGCATTGTCGATCTGGTTTCCATCCTGCCGACCTATCTCGCATTCTTCTTCCCCGGACTGCATGCGCTGATTGACGTGCGCTCGCTGCGGCTGCTGCGAGTGTTCCGCCTGCTTGGGCTGTCGATCTACCTGGAAGAAGGCCAGATGCTGATTCGTGCAATTGCACGCGCGCGGCGCAAGATCTTCGTGTTCATTGGCGGCATGTTCGTGCTGGTGGTCATCCTGGGCACGGTCATCTACCTGGTGGAAGGGCCGGAGAACGGCATCACGAGCATTCCGGTGGGCGTGTACTGGGCCGCAGTCACGATGAGCACCACCGGCTATGGCGACCTCACACCGCAGACGGGGCTGGGCCGGCTGATCACCTCCTGCGCCATCCTGCTCGGCTACGGCATCATCGCGTTCCCCACCGGGATCATGGGCGCGGAGCTTGTGGCGAGTGCGCTGGAACGCCACCGGCAACAGCAGCAGCCCGAACAGCCTGCCCCGGCGGACATCGATGCGCCCCGATGCCCCTATTGCGGCGCGCCCGCCGAGTGCGCCGTGCCAGAGGCGGTTGCCCAGCAGCCCAAAACCACTTCAGGCTAGCGCCTCGCCCAACTCAGCCGGCCGCGACACCGCTCGCGGCAGCACGATCGCAAACACGGTGCCGCGGCCCGGTTCACTCGTCACCTCGATCGTGCCGCCATGGCGCTCGACAACGGCCTTCACGAACGGCAGGCCCAGCCCGACGCCACCGCTGGCATCCGCCTTGCGCTCGGCCTGAAAGAACGGCTCGAACAGCCGCTGCACGGTGTCGTCCGTCATGCCGATGCCTTGATCCGACACACGCAGCGCCAGCCTGCCGTCGCCCGGCGCGTCAATGCTGACGGTGATGCGGGTGCCCGAGGGTGAGTACTTGATGGCGTTGTCGATCACGTTGACGACCGCGCGCATCAACATGTCGGCGTTGCCGTCGACGAGCGTGTCTTCGATCGTCGTATCGGCCTCGCGCACGTCAATCTGCTTCTGCTCGGCAGCCAGCCAGATCTGGTCGATGGCCTCGCCGACCACGGTGGCAAGCGCCACCGGTTCAAACTCGGCACGATCCAGCCGCTCCGCGCGGCTCAGCTGCATGAAATCCTTGGCGATGCGCAACGAGTAGGCCGCCTGCTGGCGCAAGTCCTGCAGAAACGCGCGGTCGGATTGCGTGACGGGCGTCCCACCGTCCATGGCGTCGCGCCGGTCGATGAGCGAGAGGATGGCCGTCAACGGGCTGCGCAGGTCGTGCGCCACGTGGCGCAGCATGCGCTTGTCGTGCGAGACCAGCGCCTTCACGTCCGCAATGTCGACCAGGCAGATGAGGTGCGTGGCCTGGCTCGGCTCGCCGGGTGCGGCGCTTGCGGTGGACAGCGGCTCGCAGAGCAGCATGTGTGCGCGGCCGCCCCAGTCGATCTCGCGCGTGATGTCGCTGCCCATGCGTACGCTGTCCGCCACGAGCTGCTCGACATGCGCGAGCGCATCGGGCGCTGCCGTATCGCCATGGATGAGCGCCGCGGCTTTTGCATTCCAGACCGCCACCTTGCCGTCCATGGCCAGAAACACCGGGTACGGCAACTGGTTGATCATGTCCACGTACAGCTTCTGCCAGCCGCGCACTTGGCGCAGCGTGGCCTGGATGCCGGCGAGCTCGTCGGCGGCGCTGGCAGCCGGTGCCATTGCAGGCGCGGCAGCGGCGCCGGCCGGCCGGATCGATGCGGCAATCGCGCGCCACGCCGTCAGCTCACGCCGCAGCAGCGCGAGCGTCCGGCTGTGGCGGTCCCACGCAAAAAAACCGTAGATCAGCAGGCAGACGAACGGCAACAGGCCAAGCGGCAACCAGATGTGGAAGGCCAGCATGGCCAGCGGCACGGCAAACAGCAGCACGCCCCAGCCGATGGCAGCAAGATGCATCGCCCGCCCTTGCATGAACAGGCAGATCAGCACGATGCCTGCCGCCAGCGCAAGATAGATCGGCACTTCCACCGACGACGGCGCCTCTCGCACGAGGTTGCCTACTGCTACGGCATCGGTCAGCAGTGCATCGAGCTGCGCGCGCGACACGGCGTGGGTGTCGAGCGATGAGGTCTGGAACGTGCCCTCCCCCAGCCATGCCTGATGGCCGACAAACACGACCTTGCCCGCAAATGCAGACGCGGGCACCTTCCCCTGCACCACATCGAGATACGCGTACTGCGGCAGGTTCATCCTGCGCGGCAGCATGGTCATCACGGCGCGCGTGCGTTCATCGTTGATTGAGAACGCGTAGGGCTGCATGTAATCGTCAACCGGCAACTTTGGGGCGATGCCCGCCACGCGCGGCGCATCGATCGCGACATGGGTCAACCGGCTGCCGGGCGCATCGCGATATGGAATGAACCCCGTCACCACGCCGTAGTGCCCGATGGTGATGACACGCTGACTGCGCGCGGCCGCCAGCGCGGCCAGCCTCGGCAGCAGCGGCAGCGCAAAGCCGCCAGTCGCGTCGC
>Ga0070659_100000607_pt1 | contig 26248 bp, 9 predicted proteins | sample KBSC23metaG_FD_64666 | JGI IMG/M metagenome (GOLD analysis project Ga0070659, IMG submission 64666) | Corn rhizosphere microbial communities from Kellogg Biological Station, Michigan, USA - KBS C2-3 metaG | ecosystem: Host-associated > Plants > Roots > Rhizosphere > Soil ... | reverse complement strand
CAGCCCCGCGTACCCGTACAGTTAAGGCCGCGCCCGGTTTACCGGTGGTTTGTTGCACATCAACACCCGCAATTTTTGCTGCCATTGCTTCGCCAATGGTGGTTACAGGCTGGTCTTTAATGTTCTTATCGCTAATAGAACCTACCGAACCTGTAATATCCTGGGTTCGTTGTGTGCCATATCCAACTACTAAAACCTCGCTTAGCGCATTCGAATTTGTTGCCAGCCTGATGAGCATAGGCGATGTGCCGTTTGCTTTAGCCTCGTAGGTATTATAACCAATGTATTTGAATACCAGAATATCGGTAGCACTGTTAACTTGCAGCTTAAAGTTCCCATCAGGGTCGGTAACGGTGCCTTGGGTTGTGCCTTTAATGGTAACACTTACACCAATTAGCGGCTGGCCCTTTTCATCAAGCACTTTACCGCTTACAGGGATAGTTTGTGCCCTGTTTATTCGTTTTCCGGATGTTTCTATTTGTTCGGCATCAATCAGGATGATCTTGTTTTTAAATACCTGGTAGTTAATGTTATATCGGGTCAACAATAGGTCAAGTACATCTTTAAGGGCCTTATCGTTAAACTGTACCGATATTTTATCAGTGGTTTGGATAACATCCTTATTATAAATAAACTGCACCTGGTTATTTTTAGCCAAAAGCTTCAAAATATCTCCCAGCGACCGGCCCTCTGCCGAAAGGCTTATTTTCTTTTCGAGTACTACCTGGGCCGATGTTGGCTTGGAATAAGTAACACCCGATAGTATCAATAAAATTAAGATCTGGCTAAATGTAATTCTCATGATCTTGCACCAAAAATGCGAGTGACGTAAATAAAATTTCATAAATTTGATTTGAATGTATTTTTGAAAAAAAATATAACACAGCCCTTCACCAGTAAGCTGATGTGAATCCAAAGGGCTTTAAATTCAAAAAGCGGTACAGGAGTGGTTGCAACACTCTTGTACTTTTTTTACGGCGGGCCGGCTAAGTAGGTAATCTGTTTCTCATGTTTAAGTTTTTTAGGTTATCAATTGGGTTTATTGGTTTTTGATGGTGTGAGTAGAATAGCGTTGTCACGCAATTCATAGTTGAGCCTTAGCGAAGCCTTTAAAACTTCCAGCACATCGGGCAGATTAAGCCCGGTCAGGTCGGCATCCATTACCGCATCGTTCAATCGCACATCATCAACACGGATGTTAGCATTGAATTTTTTATTCAATACGGTTACTATTTCCGATAGTTTTGCATTATCAAAAGATACATTGATACGTTTCCAGATGTCGAGTGATGTCATATCAGCATTCAATTCGGTATGAAAATCATCTGCTTGTTCTTTATAAACCACGGCTTCTTTGGGGTGTAACATCACTTCTTTAGGTGTAGCTTTGGCATTGGCTACTATTGATTTTTTAGTTACCGAAACCTTGCCTGTAACCACAGTTACGCTTGCCGATGCCGATGTTCCGGCATCGCGCACTCGGAAACTTGTGCCCCAAACCTTAGTGATCATGTGGTTACTGGTTACAATAAACGGGTGTGCAGCATCTTTGCTCACTTCAAAAAAGCACTCACCATTCATTAAAACATCGCGGGTTTTACCACGGAATTTAGTTGCGTAGGTGATCCGTGAATTAGGGCTTAGCCAAACCATACTGCTATCGGGCAATACCTGTTTCACGATATTTTTTGTGCGGTTTATCAACCTGATTTCGTTATTTGCAGATTGTATTTGGTCTGATGTATGAACACCGCCGTTAAAAAACGCCATTTTTATCAATACGATAACGATTGCTGCCGCTGCGATTTTTACCCATAATTGCCTTAACACCGGTTTGTGCGGTTTGATATCGCCAATCTCTTTACCTGTAATGTGCTCTTGTATTTTTTGCGATATCTTATCTTTTAGCAACTGATTTTGAATCGGCGATAAGGTTTCAGTTAAGCCGGGTGTATTTTGATATTTATTATACCACGTGTTAATAATTGCAATTTCCTCGGGCGTGCAGGTGCCTTTGATGTACCTGTCCAGCAGTTCAGCAAGTTGAATGTTATCCATAAAAAAATATCAGGCTTATAATAGGGTAGTCGGACCGGGATAGGGCTATCCCTTGCTCAATACAAAAAAATTATTTCAACCACCAACTCATGGCAACAATGAGCGAAGCGCTTGCCTGTAATTCGAGTTTAAGTTTTGATAAGGCTTTAGTTAAATGCCCTTCGACCGTTTTTTCGGAGATGTTAAGAAGCAATGCTATCTCTTTATTGCTTTTATGCTCCACGCGGCTCAGGCGATAAACTGAACGACATTTATCGGGTAAACCTTCAACCAATACTTCGATGTGGGCTTTAAGATCATTTAAAAAAATGAGTTCGATGGTCGAGTTATCCTTGTCGGGATGTACAGCCTGCATAAATTTATCATGCACCAGTTGCTCGCGATACAAGTCAAAAACCTTATATTTTACAGCAGTATAAAGATAATTGCTCAAGGCTGTTGTCAGCGACATTGAATCTCTTCTTTCCCAAAGTTTTATAAATACGTCCTGCACTACTTCTTCGCAGAGTACGCTGTTGTATAAACGCTTATAACCGGAATCGAAGAGCTTCATAAAATACCTGTCGTAGATTTGATTGAATGCCTCAACATCGCTTTGCCGCAGTAAAGCAACAAGCTCATTATCTGAATATGTTGAATAATCAATCATTTTTTGCCCGAAGGTATATCACTCAGTTTAAAAACAAATTAGCAGGATGCAGTATTGGTTTATTGGTAAATCAAATATAGCATACGCCGTTGTTAACCGCTGCATTGCCGCGGCAATTGTGGGATGGGAGCGTTCTCATTTATTGGGAACATTCCCATAAAATAATAAACCCGCGGTTAACCGCATCCCATATTTACGCAGCTATATTTGGTCTCCGGTTTTGCCAATTTAACCGGTTTATTAATCAAATATATAATGCTTTCACCCGTTTGCGACTTAAAAACGTCAATGATTTACAAGGCCTATATTTAAACCTATCTGCCAATCCAATTTATGAAAAAAAAATTATTGTATTTATTATTGCTTTTAACGGGTTTTAGTATGGCTTCAATGGGGCAATCGGCCAAACCAACCGATGCTAAGGAACATTGGGAGTTTGCCAACTTCGGCGCCAACTCCGGCGGAAAAATGACATTGGAGAAAAATAAATTATTTATTAATACCCAACGTACACATCATGCCTGGGACGAATCGGACTCGTACAGTTTTGCCTGGCAAAGGCAACCTTTTCCATATGACGATTGTTCCAAATCAACCATCAGTGTTACCATCGATAAATTTAAAACAGGTACTGCCGGCATCATGATGCGGTCTAACACAACATTGGGTGCAGCCAACGCGCATCTCGAGGTGAGTTTTACGGGCGATGTATTGCTGATGTACCGTAAATCCGACGGAGAAGCTACCCAATATATCCGCATTGCGAGCCTGTCTTTCCCAATGCAAATAAAAATGGTAAGGCAGGGAACTGTTTTTACCGGCTATTACAAGGATGAAAAAGGAGAGTGGCTTAAAGGAGGCTCCGTAATTGCCGGCGTTAGCGCAGATCCTATTATTGGTTTTTACGCGTGCTCGGGCAGTAACTCGCAAATTGGCTACTCGGATGAGGCAAACGGAAGTATGGACGTGGGCTTCTCCAACCGGAACATCGCCTATGAAGAAAGTTTTATAGCTGCCGAGAAGGATTTTAAAGATAAAATGCCCGTAAAACCCAATACTTTGCTGCGCGATAATTTTGATGACGGAAGCCTATCGAACGGGCCCGCCACGATAACAAACCCGGTTTGGGACGGAATAAAATTTGGTAACCTGCCGGTTGATAAAGCAGGTGGGCGCTATTGGCGCAAAACAGGCGACGGTACATTTTATCTCGGTAATAAAAAATGGGCCGACTACCAGGTTAGCATCGAGGTAACCTTCGACGTCAACAGTAGTAAGGCAAGTGAGTTTGCCATGCAGCTGCGTTACCAAAATATTCCGGTTTACGTTTTGCCTAAATATTATACTGTTGCTTTTCGCGATGGCGATAAACTGGTGTTTGAAAAATTTGAACAGGGGGCGGTATCGTTCACAAAATCGGTTACAATACCAAAGTATTTTGATGGCGTAAAGCATACCTTAATGGTTAAAATGCTCGACAGGAATTACGACGTGTATTATGATGGAAAGAAGCTCATAAATGGCGTAGATACAGAAAAGCCCATAACATATGGCAACATGTGCCTTAAATTTACCAGTGTTGCCATGAATATTGATAACCTGGAGGTACTAAAAATTGACGACCCGATAAATGGCGTTGCCGACAATTACCTACAGGATTATTATGATACGCCATTGCCGTCGTACCTAAAAAAATATGGCTTTTAAAGAAAATATCTGAAATAAAAAACAATTATATGCAACTTACTATTCGCCGATACATTATCATTCTTTGTTGCTTTGCCGCCATCTCATTTAATGCTCTATCGCAAAAAAATGATACCTCGCCTAAACTCTTTCAGGTAAGTACCGCCGAAACACACCCTGGCGATGCCGTGCAGGTGCGGGGCGAATATTTGGATAAAGTAAGTTCGGTACAGGTGTATCGCCTGGTTGACGATAATGTAGATAATGCATTGCCCAATTACGTACCGCTTCCCCGCGAAGATGGTACGTTAGACAATGGGGGAACTAATAAGCGAGTGGCTGCCTTAACGCCAGGGCAAGCTGCAACGGTTGACCGGTTGCTGCAAAACGGACAATCGTTAAAGTTTATTATCCCGAAAGATTGGCAACAGGGTGTTTATAGCGTAAAGCTAAACGCTGACAGTGGCCAACCGGAATTGTTTTATGTGAACGTACCCAAAGTAAACTGGGCCATTAGCGAAGAAGGTTTTTTAAAGGTCCTTGCCGGGGACTACCTGCGTATACAAGGCAAAAACCTATTGCGTAAAGGTGTAACAGGCCAGGTTGTTTTGATCTCGGAAGATAGTAAGAATATCATCCGCGCCAAAGTTGAAAAGGCTTTTGATGATTACTCGGTAAGTGTGAATATTCCTGCAGATGCAAGGACCGGAAGTTACCACCTGTACTATCATAACGGACAGGGCGGTAAAACAGCATGGAGCGAGCCACTTAAAATAACAGTGGTTAACAAAACCGTTCTGCTTTGGGATAAGAGGGTATTTAACGTAAAAGACTTTGGCGCTAAAGGCGATGGCATCAACAATGAAACCGGTGCCTTCCGTGCCGCGCTTGATGCTGCTGATAAAAATGGTGGCGGTACTGTGTATGTACCACGTGGGCGATACATGCTAACCGGCGACCTGATATTATCACCATACACGATGTTAAAAGGTGAATCGCGGGAGTTGACGCAATTGTTTTGGAATCCCTTAAGCTGGGACATTAACGAATTACCCAATAGCCTCATCAGCGGATCGCACCATTTTGGCATCAAAAATATGGTGCTGTGGTCGTCGCGCGCCTGGGGAGTGATCATGCTTACCGGTCCGCCCAATGAGCAAGGCAACATCACGCTCGAAAACCTGATAGTTAGGCAAAACGCAGAATTATCCGGCAAAATATATCAGGTAAAAGCCAATCGCGATATTGTTGAGCAGGAAATAAACAGCCGATGGACAAAAACGGGAGTGATATTGCGTGGTGAAAATCTCAAGATAAGGAATTGCGAGTTTAACATGGCTGGTATGTACACCTTCTTCGCGGCAAGCGGCTTTATACAGCATTGCCGTTTTGAACGCAAGGGTGTTGGTGTTAACCAGCCGTATATGTTGGTGCACCCTAAGGGTTTAATATTTGAAGACAGCTATAAACAAACCGATGGTTACGGCTATGCAGCAACCATTGACGAGAGCCACGATTACTACGAAGCCCGCAACACATTACCCTACAACTACACTAACGACCGCGAAGCGATGACATTTGATGGCGGCAGCGGCGGATATGCCGGTAATGTGGTTAGCGCTTCGGGTTCAACTGTTATCATCCCATTCGATAACGCCAACAAGTTTCAATGGGTAAATAATAAATGGATCGGTGGTGGTTTATTTATAATCGAGGGAAAAGGCGCAGGTCAGTTTCGTCGTATTACGGGGCACGGGCAGGATACCATTACTGTTGATCAGCCATTTTTGGTGCAGCCCGATGCCACCTCGATTATCAGTGTAACTACGGTGCGCCACAACTTTGCTTTTGTAAATAATGATGTTACCGATGCCGGTGCGTACCAATTTTATGGATCGGCGGTTAACGCTGTTATTTCAGGCTTAAAAATGACGCGCTGCAACGGGATAGTTAGTAGAGGTTCGTTACTCTATCATGGCAAGCAACCTAACTGGTATATCGATATTGTAAACTGCGAATTAAAGGAAGGTAACTACAGCCATTGGTGGGGGATTGATGATCGCGGGCATTCAGGATATCAAAATATCAACCTTATTGGCTCAGGTGGTAGTGGCTTAAGTATCGGTACCATCATTAGGCGCAATAAACTGAGCGAGTACAGTTATATGCGCACTTCTCCGGGGGGGGATTCTAACGCCGTAACCGATATTATTATTGAAGATAACAGCTTTAACATCGCCAAAACGGCTATATCGCTAGGTGGTACAGGTACTAACACGTCAAATGTTTTAATACATAATAATCACTATACAGAGGTAGAAAAAGTGCTCGAAACCAATGTAAAGCCAACAAGTTATCTGTTGCTGAATGATGGAACACCAACTGTAAAATGAGTTTAAAATGGTGGCACCTGGGCTTCAGCGGTAAGTACAATGGCAGCAAAAAACCTGGGCGCTTTTAAAGGTAAGTTTAACGCAACATGGCGCCGCACGGTGTGGTGGTGATAACCTTACGCCCTGCCAAAAAACAACAATTATCCTATTTAAATGAATACTAAAAAGCTTAGTCTGGCTGTATTTTCTATGTTATTTGGATTTGCGGCTTTTGCACAGCAACCCGGCAATGTTTATCAGAGGCTATCGTTCGACAAAGGCTGGCTTTTTTATATGGGCGATATTTCTTTCCCTGTGATTAAAGGGCCTGGCGAAAGCGAGCGGGTTATCAGTATCACCATTGAAGGCGAACAGGGTAAAAGTGCCGGGTTAAGTGGTAGTGCGACAGTTAAATGAACTTCATTTTTGCAAGTCAATACCATTCGTTTCAAGTAACAAATAAATATTAGCTAATTTTAAATTGTTCAATAATCTCGTTTTTGAATCTCAGCAGAGGTTCCGAATAGGTTGTTTTAAAAAGCAGTATTGTTTAACGAAAGCAGGAATTAAATGCCTGCATTAAATATATTCCTGATTACCAGTAGAATACTTTCAAAGTGTTCTATTATGATCCCCTGTGGTGCACAACAAAAGAGCCCTCTTTAAAAAATTAAAGAGGGCTCCTTGTTTTAAATATCAAGTTAAGATAGGCTATTTCACCCGTTCCACATATTCACCCGTGCGGGTATCAACTTTTATTTTATCACCCTGGTTTACAAAAAGGGGCACTTTAATTTCTATGCCGTTCTCTGTAGATGCAGTTTTTAATGCGCCCGATGAGGTATCGCCTTTAACGGCAGGTTCAGCGTAAGTGATTTCCAGTTCCACAAAGTTTGGAATTTGGGCCATGATGGGCTCTTCGCTTTCAATCGAAACGATCACATTCATGCCTTCTTTTAAAAACTTAACTGCGGGGCCAAACAGTGTTTTTTGGATATTGTGTTGCTCAAAAGTTTCATTATGCATTACTACCAGCGCGTCGCCGTCCTCATACAGGTATTGAAAATCGTTTGTTTCCACACGGCAAATCTCAACCTGCTCGTCGGTAGCCAAACGCGCCTCAACTATTTTCCCGGTTTTGATGTTACGGAACTTGTCTAAATAAAAGGCGCCGCCTTTTCCCGGTGTACGGTGCAGTACTTCTGTTACAGTTACCAATTCGCCGTTAAAGCGTAATATGTTACCTACTTTAATTTCGGATGCTTTTGCCATGAGGGATAATTATAAAATTTGAGCGCAAATATAGACCAACTTATGATAAAGCATAGTGTTAAAATTGTCGGCAGCCATTTTCATGCATTTTAGCTGAGGCCGAAATTATATAGATAAGCCTGTTTTGTTTAACCCTTGTAATGCATATTGTATTTGATTTTTTGCTTTTTGCCTATAAAAACAATTGATACCCCGGTATTATGTTTTTATTAATTTGCTGTAAATTTTATTGTTGAAATATATTGAAATTATAAAAATTGCACTAAATAGTTGATTATTAGTCGAATTTATTTTGATTGCTGTTTTTTTTATTTATTTTAGTCAGCGTTTACCTTGCGGTTAGTATATCAACCATGGCTTTTTGAATGTTTTATTGCCGATCTTTTTCATGATCGCCGTACACCTGCGGTAATGCCCCCCGGCAACAGGCAATTTAGAACAAACATACTGTTTCGGTTTTGAGATAAGCAACCATTTTTTAGTAACAACCCTAATTAATTGTTTTATACTATTGGTATGATTAAAATTTTACGCTCTGTTTTTTACATCCTGTTATTTATTTCGCCGGCTTTTGCATGGGCCGCCGCGCCAACCGTCCAGGCAACTAACCTTGTTTTCACAAACCTTACTTCAACAAGCGCTACGCTAAGCTGGACCAATGGTAACGGCACATCACGTGCTGTATTTTTAAAAGCCACAAGTACTACCACTATTCAGGCACCCACAACCAACAATACCTACACCGGCAATACAGCTTTTGGATCGGGTACCCAGATAAGTACTACAGGTTTTTATTGTGTTTATAATGGTACCGGAACATCGGTTAACATAACGGGATTGTCAGCAACTACAAACTATACGGCCGAGGTAATAGAGTATAATGGCATTGCAGGAGCCGAAACTTATCTTACTACTGGCGCACCTGTTGCCAATCCCTTGGTGATGTCAACAGGTGCGATGCTTGCCTGGGATTTTATTAACCAGGCGGGTTCGCAAGCATCTAATACCCCCACGTCGGTTGCTGCTAATTTAAACAGCACAGTAACTATCACGCGTGGTTCTGTCAATACATCTGCAAGTGGGAGTACCTTTAATGCAACTAATTTCACATCAGGCGGCGACTCTACAGATGCGGTTGCTGTAAATAAATATCTTCAGTTCACCGTAAACGCGTCATCAGGCTATAACGTGAATTTGAACTCAATTGATGTTAATTTTAGAAAATCAGCTACAGGCCCGTCAAGTTTTATCTGGAAATACAGTCTTGATGGTTTTGCTACAACAGGGGTTACTATCGGTAATATTTTTACTTTTTCTACGGGTATTGCAAACTCAGGTACTGCTCAAACGCAGATACCGTTATCTTCAATAACGGCCCTGCAAAATGTAGCCTCGGGTAAAACCGTGACATTCAGGTTGTATTGCTGGGGCGCTACAGGCACCGGCGGAACTTTCGGATTTGGCAACTTAACAGGTAATGACCTTGCTGTAGGCGGTACGGTAACGGCATCAGCCGCGCCGGTCAATACGTCAACTTATCCTAAAGTAAGCAATCCCCTCAGTTCATCGCTCGATCTGACAAGCAACCTTAATATCCCGGGCAAAACATATTATGTAGCCATCCCAACTACAGGTGGTACTGCGCCAACAACCGTAGCGCAGGTTTTAGCCGGGCAAGACGGGAACAATAACCCGGCTGCCGCATCAGGTTCTTTTGTTGTACGCTACGCAACTACCGATGCAACAAAAACGATAACGGGTTTAACTCCTTCAACAGCTTACACCATATATACCGTTTCGCAGGATCAGTCAATTACACCGATCAACCAGTCAGCCATTTCATCAGCAACAGGTACAACAGCCGCGGGTTTGTCATCAAACGCCGATCTGTCTGCGTTATCAGTTAGCGGCGGGTTTAGTTTATCACCGTCTTTTGCAGCAGGTACAACAAGCTACACCGTGCTGGCGCCAACAGGCACATCAAGCATCACCGTCACCCCAACAGTATCCGATGCAAATGCTACCGTTAAAGTAAATACCGTGGCCGTAACCAGTGGTTCACCATCAGGTGCTATATCATTAAGCACAGGCACTAATACTGTAAGTGTTGTAGTAACCGCACAGGATGCTTCTACAAAAACATATACCATAACGGTAACTGTAGCCGATGCACCAACAGCGGTAACTGCGGCTGCAACCGGTATAGGTACAACATCGGCCACGCTTAACGGAACTATTAATGATAATGGCGCAAGTACAGCAGTAACTTTCGAAACCAGCTCGGTAAGTGCTGCAACAGTTAGCGGCGGCAGCGGAACATCTGCAAGCGCAACAACAAACGCTACAGTTACCGCAGGTACCGGAAGCGTTACTGCAACATATAGCTTTAGCGGTTTAACCGCGGGTACTACCTATTATTACAGGGTTAAGGGCGTAAATGCAGCGGGAACAACTGCTGATGCGGGTTTAAGCTTTACTACATTACCGGGCACACCTACTTTAGCAGGCGCATCGGGTGTTAACGCTACAAGCTTCAACTTTGACTGGACGGCAGGAACAGGCGCGGCAAGCTACAGTTATGATGTTGCTACCGATAATGGTTTTACCTCCATCGTGTCAGGTTACAACAACGTTTCTACCACATCAACCAATGCCACAATAACCGGGTTGACCGCAGGTACAACATATTATTTCAGGGTAAAAGCAGTTAGTACCGGCGGAGCAAGCAGCAGCGCTTATGTTAGTTCAAGCACAGCTACTTTAGCAGCAACAAATTTCACGGCGAGTTATGATTTCGCTTCATCATCAGGCGTATCGCCCGACCCGACAACAGTGCCGTTGGTGGATAATGCCACTTTAGGTTCTTTTACCATAACAGGTGCCACAACTGCGAGCGCCGCGGGCAGGTTTAACGCATCAAACTGGAATACAACTACCAACGACGGTACGAAATATTTTTCGGTTACGATAACACCGGCATCGGGATATAAGCTTAACCTAAGCGGATTAACATTTACTGTTCAGCGCTCAACTACATCGGGCCCATCGCAATACAGTGTCCGTAGTGATGCAGGGAGCGATAATTTTACTAACGATCTGCCGGGCACCATCAACTCGAATGCTGCATTAAGCGTAACAAGTGGTGTATTTACCAATAGCAACACAACTTCAGTTTCCGAAGCGGGTAGCAGTGTTACTCTTGGAAGTAATTTCAGTAACCTTACAAGTGCGGTAACTTTTCGCATATATGGCTTTACCGCAGGTACAACAGGGGGTACTTTTAGTGTGGATGATGTGAAGTTTACAGGTACCGTAGTAGCCAATAATACCGCGCCCGTACTTACCACTACAACTCCTGCAACAAGTGTAACAACTACAACGGCAACCCTTTCGGGTAACGTATCATCGAACGGAGGCTCTGCTTTAACCGACGAAGGTATTGTTTATGGTACGAGCGCCAATCCAACCATTGGCTCGGGTACACAGGTAAGTGCAGGTACAACTACTGTCGGCGCGTTTTCGTCGAGTGTTACCGGCCTAACCATGAGCACACTTTATCATTACCAGGCGTACGCCACCAACGCTATCGGTACAACCTATGGCGGCGACCAAACATTCTCAACACTGGCCGGCGCGGTTATTACATCATCAACACCAACATTAACCGGACAAACAACAAATTACGGGACTGCAGCAACAGCGGGTACATTTAACGTTTCGGGTGCTAATATGGGTGCAGGTATATTGGTAACGCCACCTACAGGTTTCGAAGTAAGCACCGATAATACCACCTTCGCATCTACTGTTACTGTAGGTGCCGCCGGTACCATTACATCAACACCGGTTTATGTAAGGCTGGCTGCCGCTACCGTTGCGGGTACGTATTCGGGCAACGTGGCGCTGACAAGTTTAGGAGCAACTGAAGTAGATGTAGCTATTGCATCGAGCACCGTGAACGCCGTTTTACCAACAATAACCGATTTGCCAGTAAGCTCTGTTTCGACTACTGCAGCTACTATGAATGCTACTGTAACTGATGGAGGCGCGGCAACCACAGTAACCTTCCTTGTAAGTAACGTACAGGCTACTGTTGCCGGTGGTGGTGGTGGCGTGCCAACAGGGACCGGTAATGGTTTAAGTATTACAGCAGGTTCGGGTAATACAAGTTCTAATTTTACTGATGTGGTTTTGAGTGCAGGTACAACTTATTATTACCAGGTACATGCATCCAACTCTGCAGGTTCAGTAGTAGGGGCAGTGGGTAGTTTTACAGCTTTACCATCGGCACCAGTTGCAGCGCTTGCCGGTAATAGTGCAACAGTTGCAAGTGTTGATTGGCCGGCAATAACAGGCGCCATAAGCTATACGTATGATGTTGCTACAGATAATACTTTTAGCTCTCTTGTATCGGGATATAATAGTGTGTCGACAACTTCCACAGGAGTTACGATAACCGGCCTTAGTGGTGGTACGCAATATTATTTCAGGGTAAAGGCAGTAGTTACAGGCGGCGCAACAGGCGCGTACTCAAGCACGCTTGGATTTGTCACCCTGGCTTCGCCCAATTTTACTGCTAATTACGATTTTAACTCGGCAAACGGTACATCTCCAGACCTGACACCTGTTCCGGTCACAGACCATACTACCCAGGGATCGTTCACTGCATCAGGTGCAACCCCGAGCAGTGCAACCGGCAGGTTCAATGCCAATACCTGGGGTACAGGTGCCACCATTAATACAAGCAATTATTTTTCGGTAACAGTTACGCCGGCATCCGGCTATAGCTTGTCACTGTCGGCACTTACGTTCACTGTTCAACGCTCAAGCACCGGCCCGGCAAAATACAGTGTACGCAGCAGTGTTGATAACTACGCGAGCGATATTACCGGTGCGATCACAGGGAACGCTAACCTTACAGGCACGAGTATATTTACAAACACCAATACCAGCGCCGCGCAGGCTGGAACAGGCTTTACGTTAGGCAGCAGCTACAGTAACCTCACCGGCCCCATCACTTTCAGGATATACGCGTTCAATGCCAGCAGTACGGGTACATTTAGCGTTGATAACGTAAAATTTACCGGTACAACAGCACAATTACCAACGGTAACCACCACAACACCGGCAACCAATATTACTGCAACAACTGTTACCCTTTCGGGGAACGTATCTTCGGCAGGGAGCAGTTCATTAACGGATGAAGGTATTGTTTACAGTACCTCGGCCAACCCAACCATTGGCACCGGTACACAGGTGAGTGCCGGCACAACTACGGTGGGTGCTTTCTCATCAAGCGTAACCGGCCTTACAGGTGGTACGCTATATCACTATGTTGCTTATGCAACAAGCAGTGCCGGTACATCGTACGGTGCTGATCAAACATTCACAACGTCTTCGGCAACGCCAACTATCTCCGCAACGGGAACCTTATCTGCCTTAAGCACAACATACGGCACGGCATCAGCTGCGGGTACTTTTAGCGTATCGGGTGCCAACATGACGGCGGGCATTTTAATTACTCCGCCAACGGGTTTCGAAGTAAGTACAGATAACAGTACCTTTACATCAACTGTTACAGTTGGCACAACGGGTACAATAACCTCAACACCGGTTTACATCAGGTTAAAATCATCTAACGCGGCGGCTTCATATTCCGGGAACGTGGTGTTGAGCAGCAGCGGCGCAAGTACCGTAAACGTTGCTACCGCATCAAGCACGGTAAGCGGCGCACCTATCACTATTACTGCGAGTAATGTAAATAAAACGTATGGTACGGCTATTACAGGCGCCGCGGGTTCAACCGCTTATACCATTACCAGCGGCGCACTGCAAAATTCGGAAACTATTGGCAGCATTACCGTAGCCTATGGTACAGGTTCTGCCGCTACAGCGGCAGTTGGAACATATACCGGCGCGGTAACGCCATCGGCGGCAACTGGTGGTACATTTACAGCCGCTAACTATAATATTACCTATGCAACCGGTGATATTATAGTGGGAACAGCTGCTATTACCATCACCGCTAACAACGCCAGTAAAACGTATGGTACGGCCTTAACGAGCGCCGCGGGATCAACCGCTTATACCATTACCAGCGGTGCATTACAAAACTCGGAAACTATTGGCAGCATTACCGTAGCTTATGGTACAGGTTCTGCCGCTACAGCGGCAGTTGGAACATATACCGGCGCGGTAACACCATCTGCAGCCACTGGCGGTACATTTACAGCTTCTAACTACAATATTACTTATGCTTCGGGTAACATTGTTACCGGCACAGCTAACCTCACCATCACAGCTAATAATGCTAACAAAATATATGGTGCAACTTTAACAGGAGGTGCGGGATCAACCGCTTATGCCATTACCAGCGGCGCACTGCAAAATTCAGAAACTATCGGATCAGTAACTATTGCTTATGGTACAGGTTCGGCAGCAACTGCAACGGCTGGTACTTATACCGGTTCGGTAACTCCATCAGCAGCCACTGGTGGTAGTTTTACAGCATCAAATTATAACATTACTTACGCTGCCGGTGATATTGTAGTTGGCAAAGCTGATATCACGATCACAGCCAACAACGCCAATAAATCATATGGTACGGCTTTATCGGGAGGTACGGGCTCGACAGCTTATGCCATTACCAGCGGCGCATTGCAAAATTCAGAAACCATTGGCTCTATAAGCATCGCTTACGGTACAGGCGCGGCAGCAACGGCGGCGGTTGGCACTTATACAGGCGCGGTAACTCCATCGGCAGCTACCGGTGGTACATTTACAGCCGCTAACTATAATATTACTTATGCAACCGGGAATATTGTTGTAGGAACAGCCGCTATCACTATTACCGCTAACAATGCTACCAAGTCATACGGTACAGCTTTGTCGGGAGGATCGGGCTCAGTAGCCTATACTATCAGCAGTGGTTCACTGCAAAACTCAGAAACTATCGGTTCTGTAACTATCGCTTATGGTACAGGTGCAGCAGCAACAGCAGTGGTTGGTACTTACACCGGTTCAGTAACTCCGTCAGCAGCTACCGGCGGTACATTTACAGCCTCTAATTATAACATCACTTACGCGACTGGTGATATTGTGGTTGGTAAAGCTGATATTACCATTACTGCCAGCAATGCCAATAAATCGTACGGAGCAACGTTAACCGGAGGCTCCGGTTCAACCGCTTATACTATTACTGCCGGCTCATTGCAAAACTCAGAAACTATAGGGTCGGTAACAATTGCTTATGGTACAGGTTCGGCGGCAACAGCGGCTACTGGTACATATACAGGATCGGTAACTCCATCGGCAGCAACAGGCGGCACATTTACGGCATCAAATTATAATATTACTTATGCTACCGGCAATATCATAGTCGCCCCGGTAAATCTAACAGTTACCGCTACGGGCCCATCTAAAACTTATGGTACAGCTTTATCTGCCGGAACAAGCACTACCAATTTTACCGTTACCGGAACATTGGTAACTGGCGAAGCATTAACAGGCGTAACCTTAACACCTGATGCGGCGGGTTTATCAGCAACAACCGCAACTGGCGCGGCTTACGTTGTTACGCCATCGGCGGCTACGGGAACGGGCGGTTTCCTTGCAGGCAACTATAATATTACCTATACGCCTTTCAGCGGAACGGTATCTGCCGCATCATTAACTATAACCGCTACAAGCGCATCAAAAACTTATGGTACGGCATTAACGGCCGGCACAAGTACTACCAACTTTACCGTAACCGGAACTTTGGCAAGCGGTGAAGCAGTAACCAGTGTAACTTTAACCCCTGATGCAGCCGGCCTATCGGCCACCACTGCCGTAGGTTCATCGTATGCAGTAACACCATCTGCGGCGACAGGTACAGGCGGTTTCCTTGCATCAAATTATAATATTACCTACACTCCATACAATGGAACTGTAACTACAGGAACGTTAACTGTTACGGCCACCGGCCCAACAAAAAAATATGGCGTTGCTTTAACTGCCGGACCGGTTACCACTAACTTTTCGGTATCCGGTACTTTGGCGCCGGGCGAAGCCTTAACCGGTGTTACACTTACTCCTAATGCGGCCGGCTTATCGGCAACCACAGCGGCCGGAACGGGTTATGTGGTTACGCCATCTGCGGCGACAGGTACAGGCGGTTTTCTTGCCTCAAATTATAATATTACTTATTTAGCTTATAACGGTACGGTTAGCAAAACTACTGTGCTTATTACCGCCGCCAATGTTAACAAGGTATTTGGCAATACATTAACCAGTGGTACGGGCTTTACCTCATTCAGTAGCGCCGGCCTGGCTGGTAGTGAAACTATTGGCAGTGTTACCGTTACGTACGGCACAGGAGCTGCAGCGAGTGATGCTATAGGTACCTATACCGGCCAGGTACAAATATCTGCAGCAACAGGTGGTACTTTTAACTCATCAAATTACAACTTCAGCTACGCCTATGGAAACATTGTTGTAACAGCGACGCCTACGCCTGCAATTATTGTTACAGGTAATTTATCCGCATTTACAGGTACATTTGGTACGGCATCATCATCCGATAGCTTTAATGTATCCGGTACGAATATGACGGCAGGTATCACCGTTACGCCGCCTTCGGGGTTTGAGGTCAGTTCGGATAACACCACCTTTGCTTCAACTGTAACCATCGGTTCGGCAGGCACCATATCGTCAACGCCTGTTTATGTTAGGTTATTAAGTACTAATAATGCAGGTAATTATTCAGGGAGTGTGGTGATGAGCAGCTCGGGTGCAACAAATGCTTCGACGATTATCCCAACAAGTACAGTTAGTAAATATAACTTAACTATTACGGCGAACACCGCTAACAAAACCTATGGCAATACATTAACCGGGGGGGCAGGTTCTGCTGCGTATTCAATTACAAGCGGCACCCTGCAAAATGGTAATACCATCAGCACGGTTACCATAACTTACGGGACAGGTGCCGCCGCAACCGACCCGGTGGCTACCAATACAGGCACTGCTGTACCAAGTGCGGCAGTAGGCGGCAATGGCTTCTCTGTAAGCAACTATAATATTAATTACGCAGGTGGCAATATCGTAGTTGGTGCTGTTGCGATAACCATTACTGCGAATACGGCTAATAAAACTTACGGTTCGTCTTTAACATCCGGCGCGGGTTCGTCAGCCTTTACCGTTAGCAGCGGTGCGCTGGCAAACTCTGAGACGATAAATACGGTTACGCTTACCTACGGCACAGGTTCGGCAGCCACGGCGGCTGTTGGCACTTATACAGGCCAGGTAACGCCGTCATTAGCAACAGGTGGTACGTTTACAGCGAGCAATTACAGTATTACCTATGCTGCGGGCAACATTGTAGTAGGTGCAACTGCGATAACAATTACCGCAAATACTGCCAACAAGAGCTACGGTTCAGCTTTAACAAGTGGTACAGGTTCAACAGCCTATGCAATTACAAGCGGTTCATTAAAAAACAGTGAAACGCTTAGTAGTGTGACCATAGCTTACGGCACAGGCGCATTGGCAACAGATGCGGTGGGCACATACACCGGGCAGGTAACACCATCGGCAGCGGTGGGCGCAAACGGTTTTGTGGCAAGCAACTATAATATCACTTATACGGTAGGTAATATTGTTGTCAGCAAAGCAAATTTAACCATTGCAGCAACCGGCCCGGCTAAAACTTACGGTACGGCATTAACAGCGGGTACAAGCACAACTAATTTTACGGCAGGCACTACGGTTAACGGCGAAACGGTAACCAGTGTAACCCTGACACCTGACGCGGCGGGCCTTTCGGCGAACACAGCGGCAGGGGCGACCTATAACGTGACCCCAAGTTTAGCCACAGGGTCAGGCGGGTTTTTAGAAAGCAATTACAACGTTACCTACACACCATTTAGCGGGACAGTAGGTAAGATCGCCTTAACGGTAACAGCCACAGGCCCATCAAAAACCTACGGCACAGCATTAACAGCAGGCGCAAGCACCGCAAACTTCACGGTTACCGGTACAGCCGCAAGCGGCGAAGCGTTAACCAGCGTTACCTTAACGCCTGATGCGGCGGGCCTATCAGCTACTACAGCGGCAGGCGCATCTTATACTGTTACCCCGAGCGCAGCGACAGGAACAGGCGGTTTCGCGGCAAGCAACTATAATATTACCTATACGCCATTTAGCGGAACAGTGGGCAAGATACCATTAACAGTAACAGCTACCGGTCCGGCTAAAACATATGGTACAGCTTTAGCTGCAGGAACAAGCACCACTAATTTTACTGTTACCGGGACACCGGCCAGCGGTGAAGCACTAAGCGGCGTAACTTTAACACCCGATGCAGCAGGCTTATCAGCTGCAACAGCGGCGGGGACGGCTTATATCGTAACACCATCAGCGGCAACCGGTACAGGCGGTTTCGTGGCCGGCAACTATAATATCACTTATGCACCATTTAGCGGAACAGTAGGTAAGATCGCATTAACTGTTACCGCAACCGGTCCGGCTAAAACTTACGGAACGGCATTAACTACAGGAACAAGCATAACCAACTTTACCGTTACCGGAACACCTGTGAGCGGCGAAGCATTAACCAGCGTGACCTTAACGCCAGACGCTGCAGGCTTATCAGCTACAACAGCGGCAGGAGCAGCATATGTTATTATCCCAAGTGCGGCAACAGGTACAGGTGGTTTCGCGGCAGGTAACTATAACATTACCTATACACCGTTTAGCGGGATAGTGAGTAAGATAGCTTTAACAGTGACAGCTACTGGCCCATTAAAAACATACGGAACTGCACTAAGCGCCGGAACAAGCACAACTAACTTTACCGTTACCGGGACGTTAAATAGCGGTGAGGCATTAACCGGCGTAACCTTAACACCCGATGCAGTAGGTTTATCGGCCACAACAGCAGCAGGAGCAGGATACGTGGTAACGCCATCGGCAGCCACAGGCACGGGCGGTTTCGCGGCAGGCAATTATAATATTACTTATACACCCTATAACGGCACGGTAGCAAAAACAGCTTTGACTGTTACCGCTAATAATGCCAATAAGAACTACGGGCAAACCTTAACCGGTGCATCAGGATCAACTGCGTTCACTCCGACAGGTTTGCAGAACTCAGAAACTATTGGTTCAGTAACTATAGCATATGGCACGGGTGCTGCTGCAACCGCGGCGGTTGGAACCTATACAGGTTCGGTAACACCATCTGTTGCAACAGGCGGAACATTTACAGCAGCCAATTATAACATTACCTACAATACCGGAAATATTATAGTGGGAGCCGCGCCGCTTACCATTACCGCTAATAATGTAAATAAAATAACAGGCGCAACGCTTACAGGTGCGGCCGGTTCTACTGCATTTACAACAAGTGGTTTACAGAACAGCGAAACGGTAGGTACGGTAACTATAGCTTATGGCACGGGTGCGGCAGCGGGCGATGCGCCGGGCACTTATACCGCGCAGGTAACGCCTTCGGCAGCTACAGGCGGTACATTTACAGCAGGTAACTATAACATCACTTATACAAAAGGCGATATCATTATCGGTACACCAACCATTTCAACTACCGGAACATTAAGCGCTTTGAATACTACTTATGGTACAGCATCGGCCAATAGTAGCTTTAGCATATCAGGCAGTAATTTGTCGAATGATATTTCGGTAGCAGCGCCTACAGGCTTTGAAGTGTCCACATCTGCATCAGGCGGGTTTGGCACATCATTAACCCTTACACGGTCAGGTGGCATTGTGAGCAGCACCGCAGTGTACATACGCTTATCTGCAACAGCGGCGGCAAACAGTTACTCGGGGAATGTGGTATTAACCAGCACCGGTGCAACTACTGTGAATGTAGCCACGGTAACCAGCACTGTATCACCTGCGGCTTTAACTATTACTGCAAGCAATACTACCAAAACATACGGTACCGCCCTTACTGGCGCGGCAGGTTCAACCGCGTACAGCATTGCCGGCGGATCATTGCAAAACGGTAATACCATCAGCAGTGTAACCATAGTTTATGGCACCGGCTCGGCAGCTACAGCGGCGGCGAATACTTATACAGGACAGGTGACGCCATCGGCAGCGGTTGGGGCTAATGGCTTTGTAAGCAGCAACTATAACATTACTTATACAGCAGGCGATATTATTGTAAATAAAGCCACGCTAACCATTACAGCAACCGGCCCGACTAAAACATACGGAACCGCTTTAACCACCGGAACCAGCGCAGCTAACTTTACCGCAAGCGCTACGGTAAACAGTGAAACAGTAACAGGTGTAACCCTAACACCCGACGCGGCGGGCCTTTCGGCCACAACAGCGGCAGGAGCGGGGTATACTGTAACACCATCACTTGCAACAGGTGGTAATGGTTTTGCGGCAAGTAATTACAACATTATCTATATACCTTACAGCGGAACGGTAAGTAAGGCGGCTTTAACAGTAACTGCAACTGGTCCGGCTAAAACGTATGGTACAGCTTTAACCGCGGGGACCAGTACTGCTAACTTTACAGTGGCGGGCACCATAAGCGGCGAAACAGTAAGCAGCGTAACTTTAACTCCCGACGCGGCAGGCTTATCTGCCACAACAGCGGCAGGTAGCGCTTATACAGTTACGCCATCAGCCGCAACCGGTACAGGCGGTTTCGCGACAAGCAATTATACTGTTACTTATGTGCCGTTTAACGGAACCGTTGGTAAAATAGCATTAACCGTAACAGCAACCGGTCCGGCTAAAGCCTATGGCACTGCTTTAACAGCGGGTACCAGCGCTACTAATTTTACCGTTACAGGGACATTAAATAGCGGCGAGGCAGTAACCGGTGTTACTTTAACACCGGATGCGGCAGGCTTATCTGCAAGTACCGGTGCGGGTACGGCTTATGTAGTGACGCCATCGGCGGCCACAGGTACGGGTGGCTTTGCAGCCGGCAATTATACCATTACTTATGTGCCGTTTAACGGGACGGTAAGTAAGGCAGCATTGAGCATTACCGCTAATAGTACGACAAAAGTATACGGCGCGACTAACCCAACCCTGGGTGTTACTTATACCGGTTTTGTTGGTACAGATAACGTGGCAAGCCTGACCACACAGCCAAGCATAGTTACTACGGCAGCTACAACATCGCCTGTAGGTATTTACCCAATTACGGCATCAGGTGCAGTGAGCAACAACTATACTTTTAACTATACCGCGGGAGCATTAACCGTTACCCCGGCTACGTTAACCATCGCGGCAAGCAACGCCACCAAAGTGTATGGCACAGCTAACCCGGCGTTGGCAGTTACTTATACCGGTTTTGTTGGTGCAGATAATGCGGCAAGTTTGACCACGCAACCAACGGTTACTACTACAGCATTGACAACCTCGCCGGTTGGCAATTACCCGATCACGGCAAGTGGTGCAGTAAGTAGTAATTATACCATCAGCTATACTGTCGGAACATTAGCCGTTACCCCGGCTACGTTAACCATCGCGGCAAACAACGCTGCCAAAACATACGGTGCGGTTAACCCGACATTGGGTGTAACTTACACCGGTTTTGTTGGAACAGATAACGCGGCAAGCTTAACTACACAACCAGGCATAGTTACAACAGCGGTAACAGGCAGCCCGGTTGGAACTTATCCAATCACGGTAAGCGGCGCGGTATCATCAAACTATACTTTCAGCTATACGGCAGGTACTTTAACAGTTACGCCTGCTACGCTCACTATTACAGCAAGCAACGCCACTAAAGTTTATGGTGCGGCTAACCCAACGTTGGGCGTAACTTATACGGGTTTTGTTGGTACGGATAATGCAGCAAGTTTAACTACGCAACCAAGTGTTGTTACAACAGCGGTGACCGGCAGCCAGGTTGGAACATATCCAATCACGGCATCAGGGGCAGTGAGCAACAACTATACTTTTAACTATACCGCTGGAACATTAACGGTTACACCAGCTACGCTGACTATCGTGGCAAGCAATGCCACCAAAGTGTATGGTGCGGCTAACCCGACATTAGCGGTTACTTATACCGGTTTTGTTGGTGCAGATAATGCGGCAAGTTTGACTACACAGCCAACGGTTAGTACTACTGCGGTGTCAACATCGCCGGTTGGTACTTACCCGATCACAGCAAGCGGGGCGGTTTCGCCTAATTACAACTTCAGCTACACTGCCGGAACATTAACTGTTACCCCGGCTACGTTAACCATCGCGGCAAACAACACTGCCAAAACATACGGTACGATTAACCCGACATTGGGCATAACTTACACCGGTTTTGTTGGAACGGATAACGCGGCAAGTTTAACCACTCAACCAAACATTACCACAACTGCGGTAACAGGAAGCGCTGTTGGCACTTATCCAATTACAGCATCGGGCGCGGTATCTGCTAATTATACCATAGGTTATACAGCAGGTACTTTAACGGTAAACAAGGCAGCCTTAACTATAGCCGCAAATAATGCTGCTAAAGTGTATGGCGCAGTTAACCCGGCTTTGGGTGTAACTTATACCGGCTTCGTAAACGGTGATACCAACACCAGCTTAACTACGCAACCAACTATAGCTACCACAGCGGTGACATCATCGCCGGCGGGTACATATCCTGTTACGGCATCGGGCGCGGCAGCTGCTAACTATACCATCAGCTATACGGCAGGTACATTAACCGTTACCCCGGCTACACTTACCATAGCGGCAAGCAGTGGAACAAAAGTATATGGTGCGGCCAACCCGGCGTTTACAGTAAGTTATACCGGCTTTGTAAATGGCGATACCAACGCAAGTTTAACAACGCAACCTACTATCGCTACTACAGCGGTAACAGGCAGCCCGGTTGGTACATACCCGGTAACAGCAAACGGCGCGGTATCTGCAAACTATACCATCAGCTACACCGCAGGAACAGTAACGGTTACGCCAGTTGCATTAAATATCGCGGCAAGCAACGTTACCAAGGTATATGGGTCGGTTAACCCGGTTTTGGGCGCTACCTATACCGGCTTTGTAAATGGCGATACCAATGCGAGTTTAACTACCCAGCCAACGCTGACTACTACGGCGGTAACGGGCAGCCCTGTTGGCACGTACCCAATAAATGCAACAGGAGCGGTAAGCAGCAACTATACCATTACGTACACCGCCGGAGCTTTAACAGTAACACAGGCTCCGCTAACCATTACGGCTGCTAACCAAACCAAGATACTTAATACCGCCAATCCAACATTAACGGCAACCTATGCCGGCTTTGTAAACGGTGATACCAATACCAGTTTAACCACGCAACCAACGCTGGTAACAACAGCAGTTCTTGCATCGCCGGTTGGTACTTACCCTATTACGGCAAGTGGTGCGGCATCTGCAAATTACAGTATCAGCTATGTGCCGGGTACATTAACCGTAACGGCATCGCCTAACGCTAACCTGGCTAACCTGATTATCAGTTCGGGCACGTTATCGCCGGTATTTGCAGTAGCTACAACGGCTTATACGGCGTCGGTAGGTAATGCGGTAACATCAGTAACCATTACACCAACCACTGCCGATCCGACATCCACCGTTAAGGTGAACGGGGTAACGGTAACATCAGGAAATGCATCGGGCAGTATACCGCTTGCAGTGGGTGCCAATACTATTACCACCGTTGTAACCGCACAGAATGGCACAACCACTGTTACCTATACGGTTGTTGTAACCCGTGCGCCATCAGGCAATGCAAGTTTGGCCAACCTGGTCCTGAGTTCAGGAACACTGACCCCGGTTTTCGCACCGGCAACCTATACTTATACCGCGCTGGTAGATAATACAGTAAGCCAGATTGTGCTTACACCAACATTGGCCGATGCTACAGCAACCATACTGTTAAACGGGCAGCCGGCTGCCAATGCGCAGGGTGCAACGCTTAATTTGCTGGTAGGCGACAATGCCATCAGCGTGTTTACCACCGCGCAGGATGGGGTTACCAAACTTACCTATACGTTAACCATCCACAGGGCAACGCCACCGGAATTGATCAGGCCAAATAATATCCTGTCGCCAAACGGAGATGGTAAGAATGATACCTGGATAGTGAAAGACATCCAATCGTACCCTAATAATACTGTAAAGGTATATGATCGTGCGGGCCGGATAATTTATAGCAAGCATACTTACGCAAACGACTGGAATGGTACTTACCAGGGCAACACATTGGCCGAGGGTACATATTATTATGTAATAGATCTGGGTACTGGCGATGATGCGATAAAAGGATTTGTTACGATAGTAAGAAGCAGATAAAGGAATAAGGAACAAAGAATTAGGAAAGAAATGAGAAATCAAATCAATATCAGTAAAATAAAAATACTATGCGTTTTTGCATTGTTTACTGTTTGTACTCAAAAGGCAAACGCGCAGTTAAGCGGGATGCAGACCATGTATTACCAAAACCAGTACCTGGCCAACCCTGCTATGGCCGGGCTTGAACAGGGGTTGAATCTGAACCTGGGCTATCAGCAACAATGGACGAGTGTACCCGGCGGCCCTAAGCTGCAAAATTTTACAGCCGATTATAATTCGGGAAATAGGGTAGGGCTGGGCCTGAATGTAAACAGCGATGTTGCGGGGTTGATAAACCGTACCCGCGTTATGGGTACTTATGCGTATCACCTGCCACTGAATGATAAGGATGATAAGCTGAGCTTTGGCCTGTCGTTAGGAATAAACAACACATACATTGATTATACCAAAGTAAACGGCGACCAGGGCGATGCCTCGGTGCAGAACTATAACCAGCGCAACGTGTATGTCGACGGTGATTTCGGTATATCGTACACCAGCGAAAAACTGAACGTACAGGCGGCTATACCTAACCTTAAAAGTGTGTTTTTTAATGATGATGCCAACAGTAACCTGGAGGTAGACAGAGCCACATTTTTTTCGGCCGTTAGCTATAAAGCTCACCTGGATAACGGCATCAGCAATATTACGCTGGAGCCTAAGGTAGCTTTTCGCGGTGTAAAAGGCTTTGATAATATTTTGGATGCAGGTGCCATGCTAACGATGAACGATTATAAATTAAATTTTAGCGGCATGTATCATACCAATAAAAGCTTTACAGTGGCTTTTGGTGTAGGGTTGGAAAATATGAGCCTGGTGGGGGCCTATACCAACAATACCGGCCCGCTAAGTGTATATGCCAATAATACTTTTGAGTTTGGCATTAAGTTGAAGATGTTTAATAAGTAAGTTTGATTTGATTTTTGATTTCGGCCTCCGGAGAGTTATTTCCGGGGGCTTTTTTGTATAAAACTGTTTTTGAGTAATGATTAAATTTAAGTTGTTGATTTATAAAAACTTATGTAATTTCAATTAACTAAACTTAAATGCGATGAAAAAACTATTGATCGGCCTTGCAGTTGGCGCCAGCTTTTTAACTGCATGCAACAGCAAAACAGCTAAAACAAGCGGATGCGACAGTACAATTGCGGTACTGGCTAAAAACAAACAAACTGCTTTAAACTCGGAAGAAGCTATCCTGAAAAAAGACATTGAAGGGATATACAAAGACTGCAGCGCGGATTTTGTAGATTACGGCAGCGGAGAAGGGGCCGCCATGGCGAAAATGGATTCACTTAAAATAAACATGAAGAGTTTTCTGGATGCTTTCCCGGATATGAAGGTGGAGAATATGAAAGCTTACGCGGATAGCAATACCGTAATTGTTACCGGTATTTGGAGCGGTACATTTACCAAAGAGTTTATGCATATACCCGCCACCAAAAAAATGTACAAAGCGCCCGATGTAGATATCTTTACTTTTAATAAAGAAGGGAAGATCACTTCGCACAGGTCTGTGCAATCAGAAATCACATATTTAACACAGTTGGGTGTGCCTTTACCGCCTAAAAAGTAATATATGGGCAGAGACTATCCTGAACAGTGTCTATAGCACAGGTTATTCATACAAATAAAAGTCCTTGTCGGGTAATATCGCCCCCAAATAGAAGTCTTATAAAACAAAAAGCATCTATATACGGGGGCTTTATTGTTGTTAGACGGCTTGCTGTCTGACAGGTGTAAAATTATATCAGTATGAAATAAGTCCGTTTTTGCAACGCCGTTTTTTCATATACTTGTTTAATTCATTAACCGACAACTTTAAACTTCATATCATGAAAAAGAACCTCTTTTCACTTCTCGCGGCAGCGCTGGT
>Ga0070659_100000605_pt1 | contig 26382 bp, 24 predicted proteins | sample KBSC23metaG_FD_64666 | JGI IMG/M metagenome (GOLD analysis project Ga0070659, IMG submission 64666) | Corn rhizosphere microbial communities from Kellogg Biological Station, Michigan, USA - KBS C2-3 metaG | ecosystem: Host-associated > Plants > Roots > Rhizosphere > Soil ... | reverse complement strand
ATGCCCGGATGGCGAAATTGGTAAACGTTGCGGTCTCAGAAGCCGTTGAGAATTGTCTCTTGAGAGTTCGAGTCTCTCTTCGGGCACATCCTTCTTTTAGTTCATTGGTCATTGGTTCATTAGTTTATTGGTCCTATCGCTTTTAGATAGACACTAAATTAACCAGTGAACTAATTAACCAATGAACTTTTCAAAAGCCCAGGTGGCGAAATTGGTAGACGCACCATCTTGAGGGGGTGGCACTCGTAAGGGTGTGGCAGTTCGAATCTGCTCCTGGGCACAATAACCTATAGTTTTTATTGATCCGGTACCCTGTTTCGCATTTCATTGCTGCACCAGATCCTCTTAAAAACAAAACATCACTCACCCCCCTGTTCAGGAAAGGTCCTTTATTCAAGACATGTTAACGCGCTGCTTACATTGAGCAGGCCATTGCCACTTTCACAGAACGGTTCGCAAAAGCTATTGTACCGGCGCAGTTGTACGGCTTTTCAATTTGGTGGCGACCAGGAAACCCGGGGCCGGCAAAGCTTGCATGGTTTTTGCAAATGAGTAATTGTACTAAAACAGTTACTTATGAAAACGATGAATTTTATTAAAGTGCCTGCCCTGGCGTTATTATTAGCCTTAGGCGCATGTTCAAAAACAAACAATGAAGCCACAGCGTCGATATCTACCGATGACGCGGCCAGCATAATGGCCAATTCCATGTCGTCAGGTTCGGGAGGTATGGTAAGTGCGTCGGCCGATGTTACGGTTAACGCGCAACTTACCTTTAGTGCAAACCCGGGTTGCGGGGGTACTAAAACCTATAACTTTAGCCGCCAAAGTCCGCAGGGATCACCTATCGCTTACAGTTATTCGTTCAGTTATACTCATACACTTAACTGCGTTAATAATGTACCTGATAATGTAAGCAGCACAGCAACCAGCACAGGATCGTACGACGGGCCTACACTAAGCAGTACCGATGCGGGTACATCTACTTTTACCGTAAGGGGTTTCGCTGGAAGCACTGCAGCATATACCCTTAGCGGCGAATATAAACGTGCCGGAAGCTTTACTAAAAAAACAGGTGACCTGAACAAAGGCAGCAGCAATGTTGACATTGTACTGAGCAGCCTTTCTATACCTAAGAGCGGTGGCGTTATCGCATCGGGCAATGCTACGTTCAGCTTAAGCGGCAGCAGCAACAATGGGTCGTATAGCTTTAATGGCACCATTACCTTTACTGGTAATAACCAGGCTAACCTTGTGATCAACGGAACTGCGTACGTGGTCAACCTATTGACCGGTGGCTGTACCAGATCATAACTATTGATCAAATTCAAATAATAAAGGCCCCGAACGGGGTCTTTATTATTTTCGCTTATGCCAGGTAATAGTTATTACAAATAAACGGATCAACTTACTAAGGCTCCAGCCACAACACCGAATTACCGGTACCAAACTCATTCTGCTCCCATAACTTATTACCGGGATCTATTATCCAGTTACCATCAACAATAAACTTATAAAGGTACTTCGCGGGCTTTAAATGCAGGCTGAGCGTCCATTGGTTATTGCTGTGCGCCATGGTATAGCCGTAGTCGTTCCAATCGTTAAAAGTTCCTGCCAGCCTCACTGTTTTAGCATTGGGATAACCTTTTAAGGTGAATGTGCAATTAGGCTTCACTACCAGCAAAGAGTTTACTTTACCATCATCGCCGTACTGGCAGGGGTTGGCCGGGTCGGTTAACCATCTGCCGTCTACTATAAATTTGTAGCCGTAATTGCCCGCGTTTAAAGGCATATCCAGTTGCCAGGTATTGCCAATCTTTTTCATACGCAGTTCGTTTTCGCGCCAGTTATTAAAGTCTCCGGCCACAAAAACATTATGCGCTGCGGTAAAGCCCGCCAATTTGAAGGTGAATAAAGGCCCAAGCTGCAATACCGAATTGATGTTTCCCTTGCCGTCCGCCATTACTTTATGATTTGCGGGGTCGGGTGTCCATTTGCCATCTACCATAAAGCGGTAAGTGTGTACCGTTTCTTTTAAATATAGCGATACCTGCCAGGTGGTGCCTTTTTTAAGCATCACAATCTCATTGGCGTTCCAGTTGTTAAAGCTGCCAGCCAACATTACCCGCGCCGCGGTGATACGCCCTGCCAGTTTAAAGGTATAATTATAGCGGAAGTATATGGAGTTATACCCGCCATAACCGTCCTCTTCTTTAAGCTGGTTGTCAGGGTCGTTCGTCCAGCGCCCGTTGATGATGAACTTGTACAGGTATTCGCCGGCATCCAGTTTAATATCGGCTATCCAGCCGCTATCGGTTTTAACCATCAGGCCCTTCAGCGTATTCCAGCTGTTAAAATTGCCTGATAGCAGCACCTTTTTGGCCGCTAAATTACCCCGCAGAAAGAAACGGGTGGCTCCGGTAGGTAGCTCGTGTACGCTGGTTCTGCTAAATTTATTGATGCCGTAATTCACGTCGGCGGGGTAGCCGGGTTGCTTATCGCTGTTTACCGGGCGCGGCAAAAACAGCGGCCGGTAGGTTTGGTCTTTTACCACCAGGTCGAGTGGTTTGCTCAGCATCAGCAGGTTCTTGTTAATCAGTTTTACTATCCAGCCTTCCTTTTCAAGCGATTGATAATTGTTGTGGAGCAGGTTATCATAAGTTACGCCCTTAATATCGGCTATGCGCAGCAGGCTGTCAATCTCTTCCTTTTTTAGATTAAGATGAAGATACAGCACCATATTATCGTTCTCGATAGCAAAGTCATTCCGGGTGCCTTGCGCGGCAGCGGGATGAATGCTATAAAGCAACATCAGCATTAACAATATGTAACGGTACAACTTCACTTGCTATCTTTATCAATATACATTTCAAATTCCTTTTTAACGAAATTAAGTGTAAAAACACCTCTCGCAAAAAAATCAAACCCCAGCATCCCATCAACACTATGCCCGTATGACTTTCCCATTTTATCCATACTGGCTATCAAAAATTTATTATTCTCAAACGTGCGGCCGCCTATAAATAGTTTGTCGAACCGGGCATAGATCAGCTCATATGTACTGCCCCCTATGCCTGTTAGTTTTGACCGGTTAATGATCTGTATGGAAGCCATTATCTTTTTCGACAAGCGATAATCTATCAGGTTGGTTTCGGCACCGGTATCAAAGGCAAACCAGAAGGTATTTTCGTTTATTTCGGCTTTCAGGTAAATGGTATTGTTGGCGTAATTGAACGGCATTTTTAAAAACGGATCGTGGTAAACCTGTTCCCCGGCCGGGATAGCTCCGTCTTTATCCAGCTTATGTATGTACAGCACGTTTTGAAAAAGGTCGACAGTGATAGCAAATTTAGAAAATAATTTGGTGCCCAGCAGCCCCAGCACCTTAATGCCCCTGCTGTTCTCGATAGCCGACAGATCGGTAACATCAGCCTGCAGGCGATCATAATTTAATTCGGCAATATTGAAACTTTTTACCAGCGTATGAAACGAACTGGCATCGCCATTTACACCGCCCGATTCTTCCTGGTCGCCGTAACGGATGGCATCACGAAAGTAAGTTTGGTTAAGCACCAGGTAAGGCGCGCCGGTATCTAAAATAAAGTTGCCCTCAGTCGAATCTATTTTAGCCTGTATAATGATGAGGTTTTGCGCCCGCTTAATAGGGATAACGATGGTTTTAAAATCACCTTCGCCATCAGGGTCCATTAATCGCGCGTTAGGAAATACAATGTGCCCGACAGGGTCATGATGCCCGTTTGCTGCGGCCCGTTGGTACGGGGCGGCAAATAAAAGCATCAATAAACAACATATACGTAGCATCATTGGATTTACACGGCGAATGTGTAAATATAGACGACGGCAGGGCTGTTTATGTTACAGTTAAAATTTGTTAAAGGTGTAATCTCAGGTATTCCCACTCCGTAGGAGTATCCTGTTTATAGTAAAAAAACAAGGGCATTTGGCTCCGTAGGTGCCTCCTTAATTATTGAAATGTTATTTAACAGGTAGCTCCTATGGAGCTTGGTTAGGTTTTGAATCTGTGTTCTACAAACAGGGTACTCCTAACGGAGTTGATATGCATTTTATCGTATTGTAGATTAATCACTGATCATGGTAACTATCGAGATCCCCGCTCACCAACCTACATCTCCAACCTCAAGCCATCATAAGCCAGCTCAATACCGGCGGGAAGTTCTAAAGATACATCGGCATGGCGGCCAAGGCGGTGGCTGATATGCGTAAAATAAGTTTTATCGGCACCCATTTCTTTGGCAAAGGCTATAGCTTCATCTAAAGTAAAGTGCGAGATATGCGCATCGCGCTGCAGGGCATTTATTACCAAAACCTTGCTGCCTTTTATCTTTTCCTTTTCGGGATCACTTATGGTTTTGGCATCGGTAATATAGGTAAAGTCGCCAATCCGGTAGCCCATTATAGGCAGTTTATAGTGCATCACCTCGATAGGTGTAATGGCTATACCATCAATATTAAAAGGTTCGTTAGTAATCACCTGCGGCCTGATGTCGGGTATACCCGGGTACTTAAACTCGTGGAATATATAGGCAAACTCGCGCTTTAAAGCAGTTTGCACACGCTCGGTGCCATAAACATCGATAGCTGCCTTTTGGCGGTAATTAAAGGCACGTATATCGTCCATACCTGCCACATGGTCTTTATGCTCATGGGTGAACAATATGGCCGTTAAATGCTTTACATTGGCGCGCAGCATCTGGGACCGGAAATCGGGACCGGAATCAATAACGATCAACTTATCATCTATCTCCACCATCACCGAGGAGCGCAGGCGCTTATCTTTAGGGTCGGCAGAGGTGCAAACCGCGCAATCGCAGGCTATTACAGGGACGCCCTGCGAAGTTCCGGTTCCTAAAAAAGTGATGATCACAATTGCAGTTTTGTTTGTTTTATTTGATGCAGTAACGCTATTTGTTTATCGTCGAGCAGTTGATGATCGAGCTCCAGCTCCAAAAACAATTCGAGTATGGATTGTATCTTGCTCTCCAGGTTCGAAAACTTGTTGATCACCACTACCCTGCTGCTTTGCAATACGCAAGCTCCGGTTTTGAAGTTCCCCTTCTCATACCTTACCTTATACCCACCGGCCCGCAGCAATAGCTCCAGCTTTTCGAGGGTGTGGTTGGTTAAACTAAGGGTCTGGACTTGAGACATCGCTTTATGTAAAATGGATGATGTAAGATGGAAAATGTAATTGAATTTAAAAAGGAAAACCTGAACAAAAAATAGCTTCTTCCAACATATTCCATCGTACCCCTCACTGTCTGCCGACAGGCAGGCATCTTACATTACCTCAGATCCACCACTTCAACGCCCGGATGGGCTTTAACGTCAAATGCAAAAACGGTATCGGATACATTTACATTAGGCGAAAAGCTTTGCATGGTGTAAGTATATTTATTACCGTTCTTATCGAATATCTGAGCGCTATAAATTTGCTTTTTGGCTTTATCAATCATCAGACGTACCTTAAAAAAGGTTTTCTTATCATCGGTAGGTGTCAGGTCGATGGTTTGGTAAGTGTTGCCGCCAACTTTGTTTTCGCCTATGTACAGGTATTTAAAGCCTTTCTCATAAATGGTAAAAATATGCGCGGGGTTCATCGCGTCATCGCTGTTGTTCACGTCGTTCAGTTGTACCTCGTTATCTTTTTTCAGGTAGGTCCATTGCTCTTTACCATCACTTATTAGTTCCTGTGCTACAGTTTGAGTTTTTGTGCCGCCTTTAGTATACAGCGTAACCTTAAACTTATTGGTTTTTGATTTTGCTATGAGCGTGCCGCTTTGCGTTTCTTTAACGTTGGCCTGCGGGCTCTCTAATGTATAGGTAAAGCTGGTTTTAACCACATTGTAAGTTCTGTACTTTTTGCTCACTTCGCTTAAAATGGCTTTCGCCTGGTCGTCCTTTTGCGCTACGGCCCCTGTAATGGTGCCTGCTGTCAGTAAAAAAAATATAATCGCGTTCTTCATTATTCTCATCTGTCTATTTATCATCCATATTACTCAAAAATTGTTCCAGCGAGTAATCATCCGGTATTAAAACTTCGCGCGCTTTGCTGCCTTCAAAGGGGCCCACTATGCCGGCCGCCTCCAATTGATCTATTATACGGCCCGCGCGGTTGTAGCCTAACTTTAACTTACGCTGTATGAGCGATGTTGAACCCTGCTGGTGCATCACTATTAAACGCGCCGCCTCTTCAAACATCGGATCGCGGTTATCCGGGTCAAACTCTTTAGGGCTTGATGACTCCCCGTCGCCAACATATTCGGGCAGCATGTGCGCGGTGGCATAGCCGCGCTGTGCGCCGATAAAGTCGGATATACGGTCAACTTCCGGCGTATCAACAAAGGCACATTGCAGGCGTATAATATCGTTACCTGTCGAGAGCAGCATATCCCCACGGCCTATCAGCTGATCGGCACCGCCCGAATCAAGGATGGTACGCGAATCGATCTTCGACTGTACCCTGAACGCCAGCCTTGCCGGGAAGTTGGCCTTAATGGTACCCGTAATAATATTAACCGATGGTCGCTGCGTAGCAATAACCAGGTGAATACCCACCGCACGGGCCAGTTGTGCCAAACGCGCTATCGGTGTTTCCACCTCTTTACCTGCGGTCATCATCAAATCGGCAAACTCATCAACCACCAGCACAATAAAAGGCAAAAAGCGGTGACCTTCGGTAGGCAGCAATTTACGGTTCACAAACTTAACGTTGTACTCTTTTAAATTACGCACCTGCGCATCCTTTAACAGATCATACCGCTGATCCATTTCGATACACAAAGAGTTTAACGTATTAATTACCTTTTTGGTGTCTGTAATAATGGCGTCTGCTTCATCGGGCAGCTTAGCCAAAAAGTGGCGCTCTATTTTTTTGAATAGTGTTAGCTCCACCTTTTTGGGATCTACCAGTACAAACTTCAGCTCGGCAGGGTGCTTTTTGTAAAGCAGCGATACCAATATGGCGTTTATACCTACCGATTTACCTTGCCCAGTAGCACCTGCAACCAGCAGGTGAGGCATTTTAGCCAGATCGGCTATAAATACTTCGTTCGAGATGGTTTTGCCTAAGGCGATAGGCAGATCCATGGTGGTACTCTGGAATTTTTCGGTAGCCATAACCGAGCGCATCGACACCATTTCTGGGTGCTGGTTGGGCACCTCGATACCAATGGTACCTTTACCCGGCATAGGCGCGATGATACGGATACCCAGGGCTGCAAGGCTCAGGGCGATATCATCTTCCAGGTTTTTAATTTTTGAAATACGCACACCCGGGGCCGGTATAATTTCGTAAAGGGTTACGGTTGGCCCGATGGTGGCTTTTATCTTATCTATCTCGATATTATAATGATTCAGCGTTTCAACAATTTTGTTTTTGTTGGCTTCCAGCTCTTCCGAGCTTACCGTTATTTTGTTGGCGCCGTAATTCTCTAACAGATCAAGCGGCGGAAATTTGTAGGATGAAAGGTCGAGCCGTGGATCGAACTCTCCGAACTGCTCCACCAGGTCGGTTGCCGAAACTTCGTCCTTTTCAATATTTGTTTCCGCGGTAGGGCGCTCATCGCTTATGGTTAAGGGTATATCGGTATCCGTGCTTGGCGATGGCATCAGGGTAACCGGTTGATGGAACGTTGCCGCTGTAAAGGCAGCGGTTTCCAGCTCAGGATCAATATCGGGCTGCTCATGGGTCATCACAATATCCTTTACCTTATTAGCCGAAGGATCGGCATCACGGCGCGGGAAATCAGGCTCGGGGATGGGGATATCTTCGTCATCACGGTCAACCACATAAGCGCCAAAGGTGCTGGTTTGTAACACGCGTGAGGTAAGTTCGGGGTCATCATCAATACCGTCAAGCGCTGCTTCCTGTTTTCTTTTTCTTTCGGGAAGTTTAAAATCTATATTATAAACAATGATGAGAAACGTTAAAGCGGCAAATACTACCAATAAGCCTGTACCGGCCTGGCCTATCTGCGCATCCAGCAGGCGGTTGCTCCAGTAGCCAAACTCGCCTTCCATAAAATGGGGGTATTCGCTCATAAAGCTATGCACAAAACCTATCGCTACCGAAAAAAAGATAATGCCAAACACCGCGTAAGCCAATGTTTTGTTCACCGCGAACAGGCGCACCTTAAATAACATGCGGTAACCAATAATAAAAAACACGGCTACAAATATGTAAGAGGCCACGCCGAACCACTCATAGATGAACTGGTTGGATAGCAGCGCGCCGAATTTACCCAGCCAGTTATCAACCACCGGGTTTTTAACACCATTATCAATAAGTTCCTGTTGGGTTTTAAACAGATTGTGCCAGCCGCCGTTTGCAGGCGATACATAACTCTGGTCTTCCTGCCAGGTAAACAGGTATGAGGTGAAGGCGATGAGAAAATAAAGCGATAAAATAAGGCAAAACAAGCCCGCCACTTTAGTGATGCGGCCATCCTTCAGATCGAAAGAAGGCATCGACTCCGTCTTTTGCTTTAGGGGCTTCTGTGGTTTTGAAGATGACGATCCGGAGACGTTATCTTCCTTAAAACTATTAGTTCTGAACTGGTTTCCTTTTACCGGCATTATTATTCGAAAGCGATTAAGCGCAAATATAAAGTTAATAGATAAAACAACTTATTTGTGGAGATTTTTAATTTTTAGTAATATTGAATGAAAATGAGTTTAGATTCCCTCGAACAATTTATTCAGGAAGGCGATATACAGGGCCTTACATCATTACTTGATAACGAGCCGCAGCTGGCTAAAAGTATTACCAGCTACAAGGTTTCGGCTATTATGCTGGCCTGTTACTATAAAAAGCCGGCTGTTATTGATCTTTTATTGAAATATACCGATGAGTTATCCTTGTTTGAAGCTTCGGCGATAGGAAAGTTTGATGTGGTTGCGCACCTGATATATACGCACCCCGAGGCGGTAAATGATTTTTCGGAAGATGGTTTTACCCCGCTCGGACTGGCCTGTTATTTCAGTCAGCCAGAAATTGCCCGCTTTTTAGTTTTAAAGGGCGCCGATGTTAATCTTAGCTCGCAAAACGGCTTCAATGTTTGCCCCATACACTCGGCAGTGGCTGCCAACCAAACCGAAATTGCCCGTATGCTGATAGAGCATGGCGCTATGGTGAATGTGAAACAGCAATCGGGCGTAACGCCACTGCACTCTGCCGCGCAGAATGGCAATTTAGAGCTGCTGATATTACTTTTAGAGAACGGCGCGCAGGTAAATGTGCGCATGGAAGGCGGCAAACTCCCCGCTGACCTGGCTGCTGAAAAGGGCTTTGACGAGATAGCTGCGATATTGACGGATTGATTTATTGATTGAGGGATTAAATTAGGACGATCTGTTAGTTGGTATCCATTACAAAAACTTTATCGTGCCGCAATCAATGAAAGATAAAGCATAAATTTATTGATCGGTGCGGTTTAATAGAATAAATTAAAACAGTATTTGGGCGTTGCCTGCGGCCGGGCTTTCCGTTGCAACTCCTCATTCGCCCTGATAGAAGGGCTCATTCCGGGGTTTCCACTGCAATCCCTAACGCAACCCCGTGGCTTACTGATCCGTGATCCTGGTGTGGATACGTTTAACGTAATTGCGGATATCAAGCACTATGCCGGCAAAGAAGTAAAACACCAGCGGGAAACCTACTGCCAGAAACGAAGAGTAAATAAAAAACAGGCGAATTTTTGAGATGGAAATATTGAAGCGCTCGCCTAAATAGGTACACACCCCAAAGGAGTGTTTTTCGAAAAAGGTTAGTATACGCTGTAACATGTTATGCCAAATTTAATATTTTATTACCAACGCCGCATTGCAGGCATTTCTTATGGTTACAATACGAATTTTTCAATTCGAGCAGTGCCTGGGTTTGATAAGCGGTGTTTGCTTTTATCCCCAAAGTTACAAAACTTTCGACGATATTGTTTTGTTCGGCGGGAATAAACTCCAACAAAGCTAAACTACGGTCGACGTAACGCTCTAATTTTAAACTATTTCCATAAGCGAATAAAATTAACACTAATGTATTTAATATCAAAACATCAACAGACGCTCGGCCTAAGTTTTTAGACGCGGCTTTTGATTTCTTATCAAACAGGTAGTGATCGTTCCAATAGGGGTTTACCCTGATATTGGTAAATATATCCCTGTACTTTTTAGGATCCTCAATGTCCAATACTTTCGAGAACAGGTGGTTTGAGCGGTTAATGAGTGCCGCGAACTGCGCCAGCCTGATGGTTGGAAAGTTTGATGGCCGCAATCGCAGAAACTTCCATAAGTGTTTTTCAATAGGTTTAAGGCCGTATTTCTTTTGCAGGAAATGATATTCTTTTTGTAGCGACAGTGGGTATTCGTCGGTAAATTCATCTTCCAGGAAACCCGCCTGCCCGAATATTAAGGCCTCAATTTGCAGCGGGTTATTTTTATGCTTTGCCAGGATGAGCTGGGGTAACGAGCGTGCCAGCAGTTCGAACGGTAAAGCATTGGTTTTAAAGCCAAAGTTGGCCGCCAGGTACTGGTAAAAGGTCTCTTCCCAATCGCCGCGATTAACATCCAGGGTTTTTAATACTGCTACCGAGCGCTTGTGCAGGCGTTCTACCAATACGCGGGTAAGCCAGTTATGTATTATAATGCCATCTAAGGTGCCAATAGTTTTTTCGCAAGGGATAACCTGCTGTTCGCCGAACAGCAGCTTTTGGTAACGGGCCTGCAGCTCGGGCGCAATGCGCTCCTGCAATACTATGGTGGGTATTTTGCTACCATCCGCACGGGTAACGGGTTCGTCATCCCGGTAAACCACATGCAATATCACATTCTCATAAGCTTTATCTGTCGGGTGCCCGTGACGTTTCCAATCCGATGATGTTAAATGCACCTCGGCATTACCGGCCCAAAGGGTATCGCCTATCTTAATTTTAGCTTGCTGAAAATCGGGACCGGCATCGGTGTTTTGTAAACCAGGTGAAACGACCTCAACGCGCTCACCATCCGTAGTTTGCAGGTTGCTCCAGTCGAACAGCCTGAATTTCCAAACGTATTGGAGGAAGTCTTCGTTGAAAAACATATTTGCTTGATGTAAGATGCCCGCCTGTCGGCAGACTGGTGAAAGGTAAGATGGATGATGTAAAAATCCTAATAAAATGAATACATTTTCTGTCTTACATCATCCATCTTACATTAAATTATCCCCGCCTTCTCCAACTCCGCTTCCATTTCCTGCTGAATTTTTAATGCTTCGGCGCGGGCGGCTTCGGCAAAGTCTTTCCCTGAAGAGGCAAAAATGATAGCGCGCGATGAGTTGACCAGCAAGCCGCAATCTTTGTTCATGCCATATTTACATACATCTTCCAGGCTTCCACCCTGGGCGCCTACGCCGGGAACCAGTAAAAAGTGGTCGGGCGCATGTTTGCGGATATCTAAAAAGGCCTCGCCGCGGGTTGCACCTACTACGTACATCATGCGGTCGGCACCGGCCCAGGCATTGGCTTTTTTTATTACTTCTTCAAACAGGTAACCATCACCAACGGGCAAAAACTGAAAATCTTTGCTGCTCTCGTTAGATGTTAATGCCAAAAGTATTACCCATTTGCCATCATATTTTAAGTAAGATGTAACACTATCTTTCCCCATGTATGGCGCTACGGTAATGGCATCAAAACTCATACCCGATGAAGCTTCATCGAAAAAGGTTTTGGCATACATATCGGATGTATTACCAATATCGCCGCGCTTGGCATCTATGATGTTGAGGCACTCTTTAGGCAAATATTCCCAGGTTTTTACCAAGCTTTGCAGGCCGGCTACTCCCCTGCTTTCGTAAAAGGCGGCATTGGGTTTATAACTTACGCAAAGATCGCGGGTAGCATCGATGATCTGCTTGTTAAACTCAAAAACCGGATCGGCGTGGCTTAATAAATGTTCGGGTATCTTATCGATATCAGAATCAAGGCCTACACATAAAAATGATTTTTTTTGGTTGATCTGATCGATAAGTTGCTGGCGGGATGGCATAAATTTTTAGGTATGATTATTGTACAAAATAATGAAATAATGAGTGACATTTACCGCCTTTGAATTGAATATTTTTAAAAAAATTTGATTATTTAAATAAATTGACTAAAATTGTATCGTTTTCCTGAATTTCTTGCACCAAAGAATCAGTTTAAGTTTCCGGAACATTTATTAATAATAACACTTTTTCTAAATATTCTCACGCTGGTGTTGCAAGGTAATTCCTACTCATAAAGTATCCCTTTGAAATATTATTCTCAAAAATGTCTAATACAACCGAACTAAACGACAAACTCGTTTCTGAACTACGCACAATGGCTAAAAGTTTTGGAATTGCCGAAGCTGACAGCCTGAGAAAAGCCGAACTGATAACGAAAATTGTTGAGCAACAACAACTGATAGAAGCCGCCAGGTTACAGCAGGAAACAGTTGCCAATGATTATAAAGAACATAACCAGGCCGTGGCCGAAGTAGCAGCAGACAGCGCAGGCCAGCCGCGTAAAAGGCTACGCACCATGAAATCAAAATCGAACGAAAGGGTTGAAGTGCGTGTAGACGACACGAACCTTTTTGACCAGGTTGATGATGATGAACCTTCGGTACAGCCAACAGAAAGCAATACCGTATCGGCCATGGATGCTGCCACCGAAGAAATAAAACCGCAGACAGGCCAACCCGACATTGCTGAAGCGCGCCCACAGAAATTTGAGCGCAAATTCAACCAGAACGCACAACCTAAAAACCAGGAGCCGGCCATTAACCTTGATTTTGACAATGTTATTGTTAACGAAGGCGTTTTGGAAATTATGCCCGATGGTTACGGCTTTTTACGCTCATCAGATTATAACTACTTAACATCTCCGGATGATATCTATGTATCGCAATCGCAAATTAAGCTGTTTGGCTTGAAGACCGGCGATACCGTTCGCGGAAGCATACGCCCGCCAAAAGAAGGGGAAAAATATTTCCCGCTGGTACGTGTGGAAGCCATTAACGGCCGTATACCTGCCGAAGTGCGCGACCGTGTACCGTTTGACCACTTAACACCGCTTTTCCCGTCGGAGAAACTGAACCTGTTTACCGAATCGGGTAATTACTCCACCCGCATTATAGACTTGTTCGCTCCTATTGGTAAGGGGCAGCGTGGTTTAATTGTGGCACAGCCAAAAACCGGTAAAACCATGTTGTTAAAGGATGTGGCAAACGCCATAGCCAAAAACCACCCCGAAGTTTACCTTATTATATTACTGATTGACGAGCGCCCTGAAGAGGTTACCGATATGGCCCGCAGCGTACGCGCCGAAGTAGTATCATCAACTTTTGATGAGCCTGCCGAGCGCCACGTTAAAATAGCGAACATTGTGTTGGAGAAAGCAAAACGTATGGTTGAGTGCGGCCATGATGTGGTTATCCTGCTGGATTCTATCACCCGTTTGGCACGTGCCTATAATACCGTTGCCCCGGCATCGGGTAAAATATTATCGGGTGGTGTGGATGCAAACGCGTTGCATAAACCAAAACGCTTCTTCGGCGCGGCCCGTAAAATTGAAGACGGCGGCTCGTTAACCATCATCGCAACGGCACTAACCGAAACCGGATCGAAAATGGATGAGGTTATTTTTGAAGAGTTTAAAGGTACCGGTAACATGGAATTGCAGTTAGACAGGAAGCTATCTAACAAGCGTATCTTCCCTGCTATCGATTTGACCGCATCGAGCACACGTCGCGACGATCTGTTGCTTGATCGCGAAACTTTACAACGTATCTGGATATTACGCAACCACTTAGCGGATATGAACTCGCAGGAATCGATGGAGTTTTTACAGGCGCAAATGCGTGGTACAAAAACTAACGAGGAGTTTTTGATATCGATGAACTCGTAATAGAAACGTAAAAGAATTATTTAATACCCGGTAAAACAATTTGCCGGGTATTTTTTTTGAATAAATCACGATATATTCGCAGGCATAAAACAAATATGTTCAGCATAAAAAAACACATCCCCAATGCAATTACCTGCTTAAACCTGTTTAGTGGCTGTGTGGGCATTGTTTTTACGTTTAACCACAATTTACTTTTTGGCGCCTATTGTTTGTTTTTAGCCGCCCTGTTCGACTTTTTTGACGGACTGGCTGCCCGAATGCTCGGCGCTTACTCGGCTATTGGTAAGGAGCTGGATTCGCTTTCGGATGTAGTGAGCTTTGGCGTATTACCCGCTGTAATTTTGTACCAGCTGTTTTTACAGGCACCACAAATTGACGGCGTAAGCCAATACCTTAATTACATAGCATTTTTAATCCCTGTATTTTCGGCATTGCGTTTGGCTAATTTTAATATAGATACCCGCCAGACCGAAATATTTATAGGTTTGCCTACGCCGGCCAATGCCATACTCATCGCGTCGTTCCCGCTTATTTTGCAGCAGCATAATCTCTTTTATACCGAATACATATTAAACCCCTTCTTTTTGGCCTGCTTTGTGCTCATTATGTGCTCGCTTTTAGTGGCCGAAATACCGCTCATGTCGCTCAAGTTTAAGGGCACCGCCGTTAAAGAAAATATTTACCGTTATTTATTGATACTAATAGCTGTGTTTATGCTTGTATTTTTTAAATTTGCGGCAATCCCGATAGTTATATTTATTTATATCGCTATCTCCGTTTTTCAATTCAAATTTACCAGATAATGAAGTTTCAAGCAGAAATTGATGTAATGCCAAAAAAAGAAATACTTGACCCGCAAGGAAAAGCAGTAACCGGCAGCATGAAAAATTTAGGATTATCAGAGATCCAGAACGTGCGCATTGGCAAACACATATCACTTGAAATTGATGCCGCTAACGAAGGCGCCGCTAAAGAAAAAGTTGATGAGGCCTGCAAAAACCTGCTGGCTAATTTAATTATGGAAAGCTATAGCTTTAAGCTGGTACAGCTTTAAAGCGCGGCCTGTTTCTCGTCCCTGATCAGTTTTAACTTATCTAATGTTGGCTTTACCATGCCAACAACCTGGTAGTATTTTGATTTTATTTCTTCGAAACTGCCGTCGCCTTTGGTTAAGGTTTCTATCTCAACCATAATGGCCTGGGCGGTTAGCATGCCGAAAAAACCAAGATTAGGTTTTAGTTTATGAGCAGATTTAGCTAACACTTCGCGATCCTGCGACTGCAGTGCGGTATATATGGCTGTCATTAACTCCGGTGTTTGTACCAGGAACATATCGATAGATTCGATAAGAAATTCGTCGCTTCCGTCGGCAATCTCCATTAATAACGAAAGATCAAAGTTTTGGTCTGAGGTTTCCAAAGTGAATTAATTAGATTTATAAGTATAAAATTACAATTTTTATAATAACAATATGTATTTGATATACGAAATATTTGCACCAAAGTTTCGGCTATGTTAAGAAAATTATTCCCTGTCGTTAACTACGTGGTTTAGTTCGGCAATGGTGCGGTTAAATATGGGGTGCACTAATTTTGGCGCTATCTCTATCAGCGGCTCCATCGCGAATTTGCGTTTGTGCAGTTGCGGATGCGGTACAATAAGCCCGGGCTCGCTTATCACTTCATCGCCATACAACAAAATATCAATATCAATAGTGCGCGATCCCCATTTTTCCTTGCGCTCACGGCCCAAAACCAGCTCAATAGCTAAAATGGTTTGCAAAATATCTTTCGCCGGCATATCGGTTTGCAGCACCAGGGCCTGGTTCAAATAGTCGGGCTCATCGGTTTTCCCCCAGGCCGGCGTTTGGTGTATGGCTGATCGTTTTTTTATCGGCGCTATAGCCTGCTCAATCTCTTGGGCGGCCCGCTCCAAAAACCATTCGCGGTTGCCAAGGTTACTTCCTAAAAGTAAATAAACATCAATCATTGTTGTAACAATTATTATTCAAAGCGCTCTTAATGTTACCGCTATGAATTAGTAGTTTTGCATAGTTAAAGTTTTAAAATAGTAAATGAAACAATTCTTCAAATTTGTTTTTGCCACCATAATTGGCATCGTAATAACCACTGTACTTTTCCTTATTGTTTGCGTAGGTATCATCGCGGCAGTAAGTGGCGATAAAACTGTTGATGTTTCATCGAACTCTGTATTACACATCGTTTTTAAAGCGAATATACCCGAGCGTACACCGGATAACCCGTTGGCCGGATTGTTAGGTATTGATGAGAAAGTTATTGGCCTTGACGATATACTCGCCAACATAAAAAAAGCGAAAACAGACGACCATATAAAAGGCATTTTCCTCGACGAAAGCTATATGCTATCGGGCCAGGCCACTACCGAAGAGATCCGAAATGCGCTGATAGACTTTAAAAAATCGGGCAAGTTTGTGGTGGCTTATGCCGAAATATACACCCAAAGCTTTTATTATTTAGCATCAGTTGCCGATAAGGTATACATTAACCCGAAAGGGATCTTCGATCTGCATGGCTTTAGCTCACAGGTGACGTTTTTGAAGGGTGCACTGGATAAGCTGGGCATTGATATGCAGATCATTAAAGTAGGTACCTATAAAAGCGCTGTTGAGCCTTTCTTTCTTACCAAAATGAGCCCGGCTAACCGCGAGCAGGTTACTTCTTACTTAGGTTCGATGTACGATTTCTTTTTGACCAATATCAGTACCAGTCGCCATATCAATAAGGATACCTTATTCAACGTTGCCAACAACATGCTGGTGCGTACTCCCCAAGACGCGCTTAAATATAAACTGGTTGACGGCATTAAATATAAAGATGAACTGCTCGACGAGCTGCGCAGCCGTACCGGTACCGATAAAAAGAAAAACGTAAGATCGGTTGACATTACGAAATATACCAAGGCCGATGGCGATAACGACAGGGATACATCAGGCAACAGCCGCATAGCTATAGTTTATGCCTCGGGCGAGATCAGCGGCGGCGAAGGCGACGATAATAGCATCGGCTCGGATAAACTCTCAGCCACGCTACGTAAAGTGCGTATGGATGATAAGGTGAAGGCTGTGGTACTACGTGTTAACTCACCGGGAGGCAGCTCATTAGCCAGCGATGTAATATGGCGCGAGGTTGCGCTTACCAAAAAGGTAAAGCCTATTATCGTTTCGATGGGCGATGTAGCCGCGTCTGGCGGTTACTACATAAGCTGTGCGGCCGACAGTATTTTTGCCGAGCCGAATACCATTACGGGCTCTATCGGCATTTTTGCAGTATTGCCCAACATGCAGAAGTTTTTTAACGATAAGCTGGGTGTTACCTTCGACGGGGTGAAGACCGGGAAATACGCCGACCTGGGCAATGTATCGCGCCCCTTAACTGCCGATGAGAAAGCCATACTGCAAACGCAGGTTAACCGCGGGTACGATGAGTTTACCAAAGCCGTAGCCAATGGCCGCCATAAAACGCAGGAATATATTAACAGCATTGGCCAGGGCCGTGTGTGGACAGGTAAACAAGCCTTAAAGATCGGTTTAGTTGACCGTCTGGGCAGTATTGATGACGCCATTGCCTGCGCCGCCAAAAAAGCTAAGGTTAAAAGCTACAACGTGGTGCCCTACCCCGAACTTAACAACTCGCTGCTAAAAAGCCTGGGTCGCGGCGCCAGCAGCCATGTGCGGGTATCGATGCTGAAAAGTGAAATGGGCGATAACTATAAATACTACGAGAAGATTAAAGAAGCCAGCCAGTTGAGCGGTTTGCAGATGCGGATGGCTTATGAGGTGGAGGTTAGGTAAGACTTTAGAATCAAGACGCAAGAATCAAGATATTTTGAAAGCCATTCGGAGACGGGTGGCTTTTTTTATGTATATTAGTCATAATCTAAACACCAATTATGGATTCGAAAAACAACAAACCTTTTTTGATTCTCATTACAGTTTCAGTAATTAGTTTATTAATTCTAATAGGCACCTTAATTGCATACCAAAGAGATTCCTTATTAAATTTTAACGGCCATTTAAATAAAGACTATTTCCCAGCTTTTGGAACTTTTGTTTCAAGTGTAATTGGGATTTTATTTAGTGGTGCTACTACGATTTTGGTTTATTTTACTTATTTATCACAGCAAAAGCTTATTAATGAACAAACTAAAGTATTTAACAGAGATTATATAAAGTATATCGATAGCATAAGACCGTTAATTGAGTTAAGATTTGTCGGAACTCCTACAAGTTTTGATGGCGCATTTATATTTGAGGTTAAGGAAAATTCAGCATGTTCATTCCAGTTAATAAATGAATCACCTATCCATGTGGATTTAGATCCTTTTGTTATCAATAGAGAGTATTTTAATAAAAACACACCATTAAGATTTACATACAAAAGAAATGCTCAGACTCAACTACCAACTGGACTTAAAGGAGAATTAAAATTAAAGGTAAGTTACGAAGACTTTTTACACAATCGTTATGAACAAACTTTCAGTTCGATATTTGATCACGCTATATTTATAAGCTCTGAGCCAATAATTGTCAAAGGTTGGCGAGAAGCAATTAAACTTAATTAATGAGGAACCTTTGCCAAGTTTAATCCTATGTATCCACAAACAGAAAAAACAGACTGGTTCGATGAATTAAGTGAAGAAAACCAAAAGGTCATTTTAGAAGGATTAGCGCAAGCTGATAACGGAGATACAATTCCCCATACGGAAGCTGTAAAACTATTTGAAAAATGGGGATTAAGTAATCTTTGAGGAAAAGGCTCAGACTTCATGACCGGTCACCAGCATATTGATTCATTCCCCATCCCTAATCACTCGCTTTAGGCAAATGTTCTTCATTAACTATCTTTTCCCTGGCAAACTTGCGGATGATCAGTCTGGCGCCGCCATTATAGGTAAAATAGCTGCCTACCCAGTTGATAAATACTACCACCTTATTACGGAAACTGATGAGCGATATCAGGTGCACAAACATCCAGGTTAACCAGGCAAAAAAGCCCTGGAAATGTATCTTGCCAATATCAACCACCGCCTTATTGCGGCCAACGGTAGCCATCGATCCTTTATCGAAGTATTTGAACGGTTCGGGCTTTTCGTTATGGAGCAGGCGCAGTATGTTTTTTGCCAGGTGCTTGCCTTGTTGTATGGCAACGGGAGCTACCCCCGGATGCCCTTTAGGCGTTTCGTCGGTAATTACAGCGGCAACATCGCCAATAGCGAATATATTGTTAAACCCTACTACCCGGTTAATCTCGTCGGTTTGTATGCGGTTGCCCTTTATAATGCTTTCTTTCGGGATGCCCTCAATAACCTGCCCCATTACCCCTGCCGACCAGATCACATTATGCGTCCTTATCTTTTTGCCATCGCCAAAAGTGATCTCTTTGCCGTCATATTCTTTCACCATGGTATTGGTGAGCACGTTCACGCCAAGTTTCTCTAAAAACTCCCCCGCCTTATCAGCAGATTGCGGCGACATCACCTGCAGCACTTTGGGCAGGCCCTCAACAATGTATACTTGCATCTCCTCGCGCTTAAGCTCCGGGTAATCCTTGCATAAAATATGGTTACGCAGCTCTGCAATGGCGCCAGAGAGCTCAACACCTGTTGGCCCGCCGCCTACCACTACAAAGTTAAGATAGGGCTCACGGGCTTCCTTTGTGGGTTGCAGCAGGGCTTCCTCCAGGTTTTGCAATAGCATGCTCCGCAGGTTCAGCGCTTCGGGTATGCTTTTCATGGGCATGGAGTAATGCTCAATTTGCTTATTGCCAAAGAAGTTGGTTGTTGAGCCTGTTGCTATCACCAGGTAATCATATTCAACCTCGCCAATGGTAGTATCCAGGCTGTTCCTTTCGGGATTTATCCTGGTTACTTCGGCTATCCTGAAACGGAAGTTCTTCTGCCCGTCAAATATCTTCCGCAGCGGGAAAGCAATGGAATCGGCTTCCAAACCTCCGGTGGCAACCTGGTACAATAAAGGCTGAAAGGTATGGTAGTTATGCTTATCCAGCATCAAAACATCCAGTCCACTTACATTCAGGTGTTTGGCCACTTCAATGCCGCCAAAGCCACCGCCAATAATCACTATCCGGGTAAGTTGAGCACCGTTGCTATTTTCCATTACTTTATTACAAGCTTTGCCGAAAACTGTTTGCTTTAAAAGCAAAAAAGGCCCTCCGGTTGCCGGAGAGCCTTTATATTATTTCAGACTGAGCTTATCTCAGGTCTTTTTTACCAAAGTCGATAATAACCGGGGTAGCTACACAGATAGATGAGTAAGTACCGAAGCACACACCGATCAATAATGCGAATGAGAAGCCGCGGATAACGTCGCCACCAAAGATGAACAACACGATCAATACGAACAACACGGTTAAAGCAGTAATAATGGTACGGCTCAGGGTGCTGTTAATAGCGTGGTTGATCACTTCCTTAGGATCATCAGTTTTAGCATGGTGCAGCTCAAGGAACTCACGGATCCTATCAAATACCACTACGGTATCGTTAATAGAGTAACCAATAACGGTCAGTATGGCCGCGATGAACGCCTGGTCGATATCCAGCGAGAATGGCAGCACATCTTTAAACAGCGAGAAGAAAGCCAATACCATCAGGGCATCGTGAGCGGTAGCTACAATAGCACCTAAACTGAATTGCCATTTACGGAAACGGATAAGGATGTATAAAGATATAATGATAATGGCGAATATTACCGAGTAAAAAGCTTTCAGCTTTAAGTCGCTGGCAATGGTAGGTTCTACCTTTTGCGAGCTCATAATAGTGTATTTACCCGGTACTGCTACCAAACCTTTTCTCAGTTGCGCCTCTACCTTAGCGTCGGTGGTTGGCGCATTCTCATCAATCATGTAAGTGGTGGTAATACGCACCTGGTTACCTTCGGTACCATAGGTTTTAACCTCGGTCTCTTTGTTTAGGGTTGAGGCAACCGCGCTGCGGATATTTTCGGCAGAGATGCTGTTATCATAACGAACCAAATAAGTACGGCCGCCTTTAAAATCAACACCATAGTTAAAGCCCTGGGTAAACATCGATACCAAACCGGCCAGAATGAACAAGCCCGAGAAGATATAGAATTTAAAACGGTTTTTAACAAACTGGTAGTTGGCATTTTTAAAAGTATGCGAGCTCCATGGGTTCGAGAACTGGATCACCTTATCTTTATCTTTCGATAGCATCCACTCAAATATTAGGCGGGAGATCAGGATAGAACAGAACAATGAAGTTACGATACCGATCATCAGCGTAGTTGCGAAACCACGGATAGGGCCCGAACCGAACAGGTATAATATAACTCCCGTAAGGAAGGTACTGATGTTTGAATCGAGAATTGATGATAAGGCGTTTTTAAAACCATCCGCCAAAGCGATACGCATTGATTTGCCATGCGCCAACTCCTCGCGGATACGCTCATAAATCAGTACGTTGGCATCAACCGCCATACCCAGCGTTAACACGATACCTGCTATACCCGGCAAGGTCAATACCGCGTTTAAGCTGGTAAGCACACCCATTAAAAAGAATACGTTAACCAATACCGCTACGTTAGCTACGGTACCTGCACGGTTGTAGTAGGCTATCATAAACAGCAATACCACAATAAAGCCGATAACGCACGATAATAAACCGGCGTGTATAGCTTCCTGGCCCAATGAAGCACCAACTACCTCTTCGGCAACAATGTGTACCGGTGCTTTTAAACGGCCCGATTTTAATATGTTACCTAAATCGCGTGTTTCTTCGATAGTAAAGTTTCCGCTGATGGATGATATACCGCCAACAATTTCTTTTTCAACACCGGGTGCCGAGTAAACATTGTTATCCAACACAATGGCGATATAACCTTTAGGTTGCTTTGCAGCAGCGGTAGCGGTTATCTTGGCCCATTTTTCGGCTCCGGTCGAGTTCATTACCATCCTTACGTCAGGGTTGCCTCTTTCGTCGGTGCTTGGACCGGCGTCAGATATCACATCACCCGAAAGGGCCGGGCCGTTCTCGCCCGATAATTTCATGGCATATAACGTAAACGCTTTGTTAGCGCCGTTTGATTTAACGTCCCATAAAAATTTAGCGTTACGCGGCAATGAGGTTAAAGCCTCCGGGCTGCGTAGATAGGCGTTAACCTTGGCAGTATCTTTTTGCAAGGCTACACCAACTACCGGACCCGGCATTGGTGCAGGCTGACCAGTTTGAGGATCGCGGCCCACATAAAGCTGTAATACCGACATTAACGGGTTTTGGATAGAAGCGTCGTTCTTTTTACCCGCCAACGATGTATCGGCACCATTTTTTGTTACTTTATTTAAAAGCGACAGTTTTGAAGTATCGGGTTTACCGGCAGCAGGTTTAACCGCGGCAACAGGTTTAGCTGAGGTTTTTTTAGAAGTATCTTTCGCTGCTTTTAATTTAGCGGCCAATACACCATCAAGGTTTGATAATAGCGGCGCTATCTCAGCATTGTCAAAAACTTCGTAAAACTCAAGGTTAGCCGATCCCTGTAACAGGTTACGCACACGCTCACGGTCGGTTACGCCCGGCAACTCGATCAGTATGCGGTTACCTTGTTGTAACTGAATATTGGGCTGTATTACACCAAACTGGTCAATACGGGTATTCAAAACCGTTTTAGCCTGGTTAACCGCAACCTTAGCCTGGTCTTGCAGGTAAGTTTTAACATCGGCGTTGCTGCCGTTAAACTTAATATGCTCCTGGTTTTCTTTGGTCGAGAAGATAGCGGCCAGTTTACCGTTAGGCGCTAATTTTTCATATTCCTGTATAAACAGGGTAATATAATCGGTAGTGCTGGTTTTAGCCAAAACGTTAGCGTTAGCTATAGCCTGGTTAAAAGCAGGGTCAGGATTATTGTCTGATAACGATTTTACCAGTTCGGCAAGCGATACCTGCATGGTAACATCCATACCACCCTTTAAATCCAAACCTAAAGCCAATTGCTTGGTTTTAACGTATTGATAAGTGAAATTGAAAACGGGATACACCGGTTTGGTATCCATCGAATCGAGATAGGCCTTTTCTTTACGCAACCTGTCTTCAGGTTTGAAACGTTTCGCGTATTCTGCAGCATCGCCTTCAACTTTGCGGGCAACCCACGTAAACGAGAGTTGGTACAAACACACTATTGCCAACAGAATGGCGAAAAATTTAATAACTCCTTTACCTTGCATTGTAAATTAAAAATATATAATTATTTGTATTTAAGCTTTTTTAAACAAGACGGCAAATCTAATAAAATTTCGGAAAACGAATTTTTTATTCACACAAAATAAAAGTTTATGCGTTTATGGCCTTTCTAAGGTAATAAACGAGTAGCTAAAGGCGTGTTTTTCATCGGCTTGATGGTCTTCGCGGGCGGTCTCTTTCCAGTCTTTATAGTCAATTTCCGGAAAAAACGTATCCGCGTCGAAACTATGGTGAACAATGGTGAGATAAATCCTGTCGGTAAGGTGCATAGCCTGCCTGTAAATTTCGGCACCGCCAACAATAAAAACCTCATCCTCAGTTTTACACAAGGCTATCGCGTCTTCTATCGATTTTACCACCTCGCAGCCTTCAATCTCAATATCTTGTCTTGTTATCACGATATTCCTCCGCTTAGGCAAAGGCCTCCCTACCGAGTCAAAAGTTTTGCGACCCATAATAACCGTACCACCGGCGGTAATATCCTTAAAGTGTTTCAGGTCCTTGGGTAAGTGCCATAACAACTGGTTGTCTTTACCGATGGCGTAATTTGATGCTATTGCGACTACTATGGTGATGATTGGTTTCATTCAGGATATTGTCATTTTCATAACCACATACCCCAAAACAGGTTGGGTGGTGGGTAAAAGTGGTTATTTTTAGGTCTATTTTTTAAGTTCAATTATCAATTTCGTAATTCCTTGGTTGCCACAGCTGCCGTTTCTCGCCGTTGTTGGTGTTGTCACCAACAACCTACAGGGTGGTAAAAGGTGGTATTTTAAACTTTATTTCCCCACCCTCTTTCCTGCGCAACAGAAGAGAGGGTCGACCAGCGCAGCGTAGTTGGGGTGAGTCAACTAATCAGGGTGGTAAATGTGGGTATTTTTAAATATCATATTGCCACTGTCCCTTCATTACCAGTCTCAGTGATTGCTTCGTACCTCGCAATGGCAAATTTAAAAGTCATGGAAAATATGGGTATCTTAAAAAATACATTACCCACGGTGTTATTACGACGCATTCACTCTTACAAAGATACGAAATTTCACGCACCAACCGGTCGCAACGGGCATCTCAAACTCTTATTCCCCCTTCAGGGGGTTAGGGGGCTTACACCGCCACTGCTCCCTTAATATGCGGCCACGGATCATAATTCTCCAGCTCAAAATCCTCAAACTTAAACCCAAAAATATCCTTCACATCCGGGTTTATCTTCATAGTCGGCAATGCCCTCGGCTCGCGGCTCAGTTGCAGGTGCGTTTGTTCGATATGGTTGTTGTATAAATGCGCGTCGCCAAAGGTGTGGATAAAGTCGCCATAGTCCAGGTCGCATACCTGCGCCATCATCATGGTGAGCAGCGCGTACGACGCGATGTTGAACGGCACACCCAAAAATATATCCGCGCTGCGCTGGTACAGCTGGCAGCTTAGTTTACCTCTCGTTTCTCCTTTGGCAGGATCGGCGGGCTGCACATAAAACTGGAATAAACTATGGCAGGGCGGCAGGGCCATCTGGTCAACATCGGCCACGTTCCAGGCCGAAACCATAATGCGGCGCGAGTCGGGATTGGTCTTCAAAGTTTTTACCACCTGGCTTATCTGGTCAATATGCCCGCCATCGGGTTTTGGCCAGCTGCGCCATTGGTAACCATACACCGGGCCCAGGTTGCCATCGGCATCGGCCCACTCATCCCAAATGCGTACGCCGTTCTCTTTCAGGTAGCGGATATTGGTATCGCCGCTCAAAAACCAGATGAGTTCGTGGATGATGGATTTGAGGTGCAGTTTCTTCGTCGTCACCAGCGGGAAACCTTCCTGCAGGTTAAAGCGCATCTGGTAACCAAATACGCTGATGGTTCCGGTTCCGGTACGGTCGTGTTTTTGCGCGCCGTTCTCCAGCACATGGCGCATCAGGTCTTGGTATTGTTTCATGGGATTTTTTTAAAAGTCCATAGACCATGGTCGATAGTCCATAGTTTCCTAAATTCCCAACCATGGTCCATGGACTATCGACTATGGTCTATTCCAATACAAATAAAAATGTTCTAATTTTGATTTCCTACGGATGTGCAAAACTAAGGTCCGTGTTGATGATACTTGATGATAAATTTCCCGAACGCTAAGATCAATATCGGTTTAAATATTACCGCCCGCCGACCTGATGGTTACCATAACCTCGAAACTGTTTTCTACCCCATCAAACTGAACGATGTGCTCGAAGTGATCATAGCCGACGAGTTAAGCTTTACCTCGTCGGGATTAGGTATCCCCGGCAAGGTTGAAGATAACCTTTGCGTGAAGGCTTACCACCTGATGAAACAGGATCATGATATGCCGCCGGTAAAAATTCACCTGCACAAACACATCCCCATTGGCGCGGGGCTGGGCGGTGGCTCGGCCGATGCCGGATTTTTTATCAAACTGCTTAACCAGGTTTTTAATTTGAATTTGACGGCAGACGCGATGATGGCCTACGCCCGGCAGCTTGGTGCCGACTGCGCCTTCTTCATCGAAAGCAAACCTACCTTCGCCTTCGGCAAAGGCGACGAGTTTGAACCCGTAGTACTCGATCTGTCGGCCTACCACCTCGCGCTGGTTATGCCGCCCACCCACGTATCCACTGCCGAAGCTTACCGCGGTGTAAAACCGGCACCGGCAAAGGCCTCGTTAAAGGATCTTATCAAACTTCCCATCGCCGAATGGCGCAACCATATCAAAAACGATTTTGAAGAACACATCTTCAAAGCCCACCCCGAGATAAGAGGAGTGAAGGCCGCCCTCTACCAGGCTGGCGCCCTGTACGCCTGCATGAGCGGGAGCGGCGCCTCCGTGTTCGGGATATTTGACTCGAAGCCGGAGCTTGGATTTTTGGAAGAAGAGAACGAAGTGTTTTACAGACTATAGACCGGCATCCTCACTCACGCCCTTACCAAACGCTTCCACCCAATCTTTGTCGCCATCGCCCTTAGAAACGGCTTCATATAAACGGCCGTGAGCGAGTTTCGCAAGCGGCATGGGAGTATTTGTTGTTTCGGATAATTCGAGGGCAAGGCGGGCGTCTTTTAAGCCCAACTTTGCTTTGAACCCTACCGGCTCGTAAATTTTGTTTGCAATCAGCCTGCCATAGTTCTGGTAGATGGGCGCGTTGAAAATTGTCGAGCCAAAAAACTCCGCCACCTTCGCGCGGTCC
>Ga0070659_100000603_pt1 | contig 26399 bp, 14 predicted proteins | sample KBSC23metaG_FD_64666 | JGI IMG/M metagenome (GOLD analysis project Ga0070659, IMG submission 64666) | Corn rhizosphere microbial communities from Kellogg Biological Station, Michigan, USA - KBS C2-3 metaG | ecosystem: Host-associated > Plants > Roots > Rhizosphere > Soil ... | reverse complement strand
TGTATGGGGGCAAAACATATTGCTACAAATGGATAATTGGGGCAATATCCACGGGTCATAAAATGACAGACGAACGGAAAACCCAAAGGAGGAGGGGCCAGGGTGGATCATCTCGATACCCTCAAAAAATTACGAATCGTTATTCGTGCAGCACAGCGGCACTCCGCCTGGATCGAAAAGCAATGCGGGGTGAGCGGTGCGCAGTTGTGGATCATGCAGGAACTGGATGAGACGCCAGGACTGCGGGTGGGGAAATTGCTGCAAAGCTGGCAATTCACCAGACTACAACGAGCAATCTTCTTGATACTTTGGAAAAGCGTGGCTATGTTGTAAAAGCACGCGATCCTGCCGATCAAAGGGCAGTGAAGCTGATGCTCTCCGAACGCGGAACTGATTTGCTTGCCGGAGCGCCTAAGCCCGCCAGAGGACTGCTGCCGGAAGCGCTGCGGCAACTAACGCCGGAACAATTGACTTGCCTGGACCAAGGCTTGAATGAATTGTTAAACAGCATAGGCATATTGGACGAAGGGTACGGCATGCAACCGCTGTCGTTCACCTTGTAACCGTACTCAATGCGATGAGGGCATTACCGTGCCTTCTTTTTCGCCCCCGCTCTGTGGGGGCGCCTTTTTTTCCTCGCAGTTCTCAGTGACTTCAACAATTCCGGCGCTGCTTTGCTGAAAAGCAGATGCAGTGGATTCATTTTCTTCAGGAGGAGCCATTGATCTCAAGCCAATCCATTTCGTATGAAGCCATGTTTGCATGCACCGTATCGTTGCTTGCGCTTCTGGCATTGATTCTTGTAAAAGCGCTTGTGTTGCGTCAGTTGCACAGGCTGGCAGCAATGGGAAGGCTTGCCTTTCTCAGCTATCCGGAACAGATTATCGGTGCGACACGCTTGCCGTTCATGCTAGGCATCGCCTTGCTGGCCGGTGCCAGCCAGCTTGAATTGTCTTCTCGCAATGAAAAGTGGCTGCATTACGGTTGGGTCATCGTGCTGGTTGTGCAAATCGCACTGTGGGCCAACCGGCTCATTACTGTTGCGGTGGAGCGAACGTTCGAGCACCATCGCCAGAATAATCCGTCGGGCGCCACGCACGTAATGGTGGCCGGTTTGATCGCTCGCATCGGACTGTGGTCGATCGCTGCGCTGGTGGCGCTCGACAATCTTGGTTTTAACATCACCACGCTGATGGCCAGCTTGGGAATCGGCGGCATTGCGGTGGCGCTGGCAGTGCAGAATATCCTCGGCGATATCTTCTCTTCGGTATCGATTGCGCTCGACAAGCCGTTCGTTATCGGCGACTTCATCGTGGTCGATAGCTATATGGGCACAGTCGAATACGTCGGGTTGAAGACCACCCGCATCCGCAGCCTGGGTGGCGAACAGATCGTTTTTTCGAATACCGAACTGCTGAAGAACCGTATTCGCAATTACAAACGCATGCAGGAGCGGCGCGTGCAGTTCGAGTTCGGCATCGCCTACGAGACGGCACTGGAAGAGATCGAGCGGATTCCTCGCATGGTGGAGGAGATCGTGCGTTCCTCTGAACCGGACACCCGCTTCGACCGCGCGCATTTCAAATCCTATGGTGACAGCGCCTTGCAGTTCGAGGTCGTGTATTACGTGCTCGACCCGGATTACAACAAATACATGAACATCCAGCAGGCGATCAACTGTGAACTGCTGCGTCGATTCCGCGAGCGGGGCGTTTCCTTCGCCTATCCGACGCGCACGCTGTATGTTGCGCAAGCAGAGCAGCCTAATGCGTCCGGCCTGCATTTGGCCGCCGCTTCACGTTAAAGACTGTGATGAATTCGTAACAGGTTCAAGGGGGGCATGTCATTTCGATCATTCCGATTATCGCTGCGCTTCATCCTGCCTCTGGCCATCGTGCTGGTCATCTTCGCCTATGCGGCAGTGCCACTGATGGACAACCTGACACTGCGCTGGTTTGTGCGCGATCTGGATATCCGGTCGCAATTGCTGGCATCTGCTTTGCAGGACCCATTGACGGAGTACGTGCCGCAGAACTCGAAAAAAAAGATCATGCAACTGTTCGACCGCGCTATCCAGGACGAACGCTTGTATGCATTGGGGTTTTGCGACAACGACGGCAACTTGTTGTACAAGACGGCAACCTATCCGGAATCATTAGGCTGCTGGCACGCGAAGATGGCGGTCGTTGAGCCCAAGTCGCTCGTGCACCTGCCGCAAGGACCGGTGCACGTGGCCTACAGTGTGCTGGAGTAGTCGGCAATCATGGATTGGAGGGCGTGCCGGGATGGGAAAACGATGCGGCGCACTATGCGCAATTGTGCAGCGAGTGGGCCGATGTGATGGCGGCGGCATTGCAGGACCATGCGCGGTTTGATCGCGGCATCCGTATCGAAGCAAAGCCTATTCGCTGTCGGTACATTATCGCTTGGCGCGCGATCATGCGAAGGCGCATCAACAACTGGCCGATTTGTTTACTGAATTGCTGCCGGGAGTGCGGGTGATGCCGGGAAAATGTGTATTCAACCTGCTGCCGCCGCATGCGATTGACAAGGGTATTGCGCTGGAACAGTTGATGCAGTTGTGCGGCGCGTCTGGTGCTATATATATTGGGGATGACGTGACCGATGAAGCGGTGTTTCAACGCAAACTGAATAATGTTCTTACCATTCGGGTAGGGCGCGACAGTACAAGCGCGGCGGAATTTTTCGTGAACCACCGTCTTCATGTGTTTGAGGTGCTGGATAAACTGATTGACTGCTTGCGCGGCACATCTTCGCAGATCTGACATGGCGAAGCCAGATCGCTTGCAATGTGCCGCAGATAGGCTCTTATTTGACCAGCGTTACCGGAACATCGGCCAGATGAACTGTTTTAGTGGCGACGGAGCCGATCACCACGCTGGCTATCGGCCCCAGTCCGCGCGTTCCCATAATGATGGATTCGCATTCATTTTCTCGGGCATGCCTGGCAATTTCGGCGGCAGGCGAGCCGGTACGCCAGCGCATTTGATATCGCACACCCTCCGCGTCGAGAATTTTCATGGCAGGGTGCAGAATATGGATCGCTTCGTCGGCTTGTCCGCGAGCGAGTTCTTGTGCGGATAAGGCGGCATGCAGTCCGAGGGGCACAGGATCATCCACATAGAGCAGTTCCAGTTGCGCATCGGGACGCTCTTTCACCACGGATGCAGCATATCGCACAGCGCGCAATGCATTTTCCGAGCCGTCGCAAGGGAGCAATATTTTTCGCATGCTGTCTTTCTCCGGCAAGCGTTCAAGTGAGATATTCGAATACGTCTAAAGGCTACCGTGTTCCGCATGGTGATGCGTTTGACTTATCTCAATTCGGCCCCGGTTCCAATCGATTTCGATTTGATTGCCGCTTCATGTTTCGTGCCCTGCGGTGCGAATAGATCCGCTCGGCTCGGTCATACCGGCAAGCAGTTCGATCGGTAGCGGGAACACGATGGTCGATGATTTGTCGTTGGTGATGGTGGAAAGCGTTTGCAGGTAGCGCAACTGCATCGCTCCCTGTTGCTGCGCCAGCACGTGCGCGGCCTGCATCAGTTTTTCCGAAGCCTGCAGTTCGCCTTCGGCATGAATCACCTTGGCCCGGCGTTCCCGTTCCGCTTCGGCCTGACGGGCGATCGCACGTATCATCGATTCGTCCAGATCAACATGTTTGATCTCGACATTGCTTACCTTGATGCCCCACGTATCCGTTTGCGCATCGAGCACTTGCTGAATATCCAGGTTCAGGCGCTCGCGTTCTGCCAACATGTCGTCCAGTTCATGCTTGCCCAGCACTGCGCGCAAGGTCGTTTGCGCGAGTTGGCTGGTGGCCTCGAAAAAATTGACGACCTGGATGATGGCCTTCTCGGGATCGATCACACGGAAATAGACTACGGCGCTGACTTTCACCGAAACGTTATCGCGCGAGATCACGTCTTGAGTCGGCACATCGAGCACGATGGTACGCAGATCCACGCGTACCATTTGCTGCAGCACCGGAATGACGATGATCAGCCCCGGCCCCTTCACGCGCCAGAAGCGGCCGAGCTGAAAGATCACGCCGCGCTCGTATTCGCGCAGCACGCGGATGGCCGAGGACAGCAGCATGACGAGAAGAATGAGGAGCAGGCCGCTGAATCCAAATCCGAATCCGAAATCGAAAAACATGCTTATTCTCCTTTTTCATGATCGCTTGCAGGAGCAGCTTTCAACACCAGGCCGTTGCGTCCTGTAATGCGTACCTTCTGTCCCTGTTGCAGCGGCGAATTGCTGGTGATGTGCCAGATTTCCCCGCGTAGGCGCACCCAGCCTTCCCGACCGGAGGCAGTCACGACCTCGGCGATATTGCCGATCAAGTCGACGGGGCCGCTGACTACCGCACGCCGTCGCGTTTTCAAGGCGAGACTCACGATGGCTGCCAATACCAATGCACTTGTCACAGCCACGCTGCCAATGAGCGCAATCGGAATGCCATAGCCTGGCAGATCGGTATCGATCAGGATCAGTGCGCCTATGACGAAGGCCGCAATACCGCCTACTCCCACCACGCCGAAACTTGGCAGAAACGCTTCGGCCACCATGAATGCCAAGCCAAGCAGGATCAACGCCAGGCCCGCGTAATTCACAGGCAGCAGTTGCAAGGCATACAGTGCAAGCACCAGAAAAATGGCGCCGATGACGCCCGGCACGCCGCTGCCGGGATTCATGAATTCGAAGATCAATCCGTAGATGCCGACGGTCATCATCAGCAGCGCGATGCTGGGGTTGGTAATGGCGGCAAGCAGTTTCGCGCGCCAGTCCGGCTGGGCATCGACGACAGGTGCGTCTTTCGTCTGGAGCAGTTTGTCTTGCCCAAGCACGCTGACTTTCTTGCCTTGCAGTTTCGCCATCAGAGTAGGGACGTCGGCAGCGACATAGTCGATGACATGCAGCTTTAACGCCTCGTCGGCAGGCAAGCTCACCGCCTCGCGCACGGCCTGCTCGGCCCAGTCGGCATTGCGGCCGCGCATATGCGCCAATCCACGGATGTACGCAGTGGCATCGTTGATTTGCTTGCGCGTCATCGGCGATGTAGCGATGTTGTCGGCCGCATTTTTTTCGCCAGGTTTCTTGCCTTGCTTATCGTTCTCGCGTTGTGGCGGCCGCTCGCGTTCCGGCTCCATGCCTGGCGCGCCGATTTGCACAGGGGTTGCCGCGCCCAGATTGGTGCCTGGGGCCATTGCCGCGATGTGGCTTGCATACAGGATGTAAGTCCCTGCGCTGGCAGCACGCGCACCGCCAGGTGCAACATAAGCGGCTATCGGCACCGGCGATGCCAGAATGGCCTTGATGATCGACCGCATCGACGTATCGAGGCCGCCTGGCGTGTCCATTTGCAGTATTACCAGTTGGCTGCCGTTTTTTGCCGCGCGCGAAATGCCGCGTTCGATATAGTCGGCATTGGCCGGGCCGATTGCGCCATTGACCGTCAGTAGCGTTACCGGCTCCGCAGCGAGTGCAGCCGGCATGAACCAGGCAGCCAGCAGCAATGCGACAGCCGCATGAAGAAAAACACGTATTGCTTCCTTACCCGAAGCAGGGAGGAATGCAATGCTGAAAGCAAGGGCTTCCTGCTGCCGGAACATGGATTGCTCCTCTGCATGGAAAGCGGTTCGCAGGACGAAATCAGAATCTTCGGTTTATTCTCAAACACACGACTGTCGTGGTCTTGCGTGAAATCAGAATGCGGATAAGTGGCATGTATTGTCGCCGGATGCGTGGAATGTGAAGCTTGGCTATTCAAGCGCTATCTGCTGCGGAGGCATCGGCCCGGATGGCGTAATAATGTAGAACCACAATATTTCAAACAGACAAAATGGACACCATCAACATCATTGCGGCGACTCTTTTTGGTTGCGCGCTTGCCCACACGTTTGCAACCAAGTCCTTTGAACGCCTCGCCGACCGTCATCCGAAACATGCCGGCTTGTTTCATCTGCTCGGCGAAGTCGAAGTGGTATTCGGATTCTGGGCTTTTATTCTGCTTGTCGCCATGGCCTTGGTCGTCGGCGGCAAGCAGGCTATCGACTATGTGGAATCGCGGCAGTACACGGAACCGCTGTTTGTGTTTGTCATTATGATCGTGGCGGCATCGCGGCCGGTGCTTGAAGTGGTGAAGGGGCTGGTGAACGTGCTCGCAGCGATTGTCCCTATCAATACCGCTGTTGCGCGTGTCTGGCTCGGTCTGGCGATGGTGCCGCTGATCGGTTCGCTGATCACGGAACCGGCCGCCATGACGCTGGCCGCGCTCATGCTGGCGCCGCAGATCTTCAGGCCGGGGATTCCGGAATGGCTGAAATATGGTGCGCTTGGCGTACTCTTCGTCAACGTATCTGTCGGCGGTACCTTGACTTCATTTGCCGCACCGCCGGTACTCATGGTGGCCTCCGCATGGCAATGGGATAGTCTCTACATGGTGACCCATTTCGGATGGAAGGCTTGCCTTGCTGTGTTCATCAATGCCACCGCGATCACCTTCATGCTCCGGCGCCATATTGCCGGGAAAGAGGCTGGGCAGGTGGAAACCGCAGTCCTGCCGGTGCCATGGTTGGTGCAGGCAATTCATCTTCTGCTTTTAGCCGCTGTCGTCATCTTCGCGCATCACCCTGTCGTATTCATCGGTGTCTTCTTGTTTTTCCTGGGCTTTACCAAGGCGTATGAGGAATACCAAGACCCGCTGATCCTGAAGGAAGGCTTGCTGGTCGGTTTTTTCCTTGCAGGGCTGGTGGTGCTGGGAGGTATGCAGCAATGGTGGCTTCAGCCGATTGTCTCCAGTCTTGAACCGACTGCGTTGTTCTTCGGCGCACTTGGCTTGACAGCCATTACCGACAATGCCGCGCTTACCTACCTTGGCTCATTGATCGAAGGGATATCCGAGCAAGCCAAGTACATGCTGGTTGCGGGGGCCGTAGCAGGAGGCGGCCTGACTGTCATTGCAAACGCGCCCAATCCCGCTGGCGTGGCATTGCTTCGCAATGGTTTCAATGATGAGTCGATCGGAGTAGGTGGCTTGCTGCTGGGGGCGCTGTTGCCGACGGCGGTTGCGGCGGTTTTGTTCATAGTCTAGTTAAACGACTCCCTCACATCGTATCGGCAGTCGTTCCTTGCGATGTTTCAATGTGCTTGCTTTGCCACAGACCCTTCTCCCATGGGCCATGTACCAATCCTCCAGCACACTATCGCCAGGACGTAACACCCAAAAACGCCTTCCGCCAATTTGAAAGCGCTGTCGAACAGCATCGGAGCGATAACACCGGAGATCAGCGAGAAGATCAGCATTTGCACGAAGCTTAGAAGGGATGCTGCCAGCCCGCGCAATTTGGGAAACAGATCGATTGTCATCAGGCTCATGGCCGGCATGCTCAGGCCCAGTCCAAACGTATAGAGCATGACTGGCAGGACGGCCCAAGGTATAGCGGCCGGGAAGAAACGGTTGTAGAGAAGGTTGACGATGGCGGCAATCGCCATGGAGGCAAATCCATACCGAAGCACAACGGTTGGCTTGACGCGATGCGCCAGCCGCCCGCCGAGGGCGGAGCCGAGTACCATTCCGCCGATTACCGGCGCAAACAGCCAGGCGAATGCAGTCTCGGGCAGATGCAGAATGTTGATGACGAAACTGGCAGCAGAGGAGATGTAAAGTGCCAACCCGCCAAAGGCAAATCCGGAGGCCAGGGTCCTTGCCAGGAATTGAGGATGCCGTATGGCCGACCAGTAATTTTCTGCCAGAGTGACCGGATGAAACCGGATCCTCGATTCCTGGGGCAAGCTCTCCTGCAGGAATCGATGACATGCAATAAACAGAATAAGGCCGAGTGCAGTCAGGAAGACGAATATCGAACGCCAGCCGAAAGTGACCTGCAGATAGCCGCCAATGACCGGAGCGATGGCAGGCGCAAGTCCGAATACCATGATGATATGGGACATCAAACGCTGTGCCGCCGGGCCGGAAAAGCGGTCACGAACGATCGCCTGACCGATGACTCTCCCGGCGCCTGCAGACAGTCCCTGCAGCACGCGGAAAAACAGGAGCCAGGAAAAACCGGGCGCGAGTGCCGCACCGATGGAGGCGGCGGTAAAAAGCAGTAACGATGCCAGGATGACCGGACGGCGTCCAAACGAGTCCGAAAGAGTGCCATGGAACAGGCTCATCACAGCGAAGGCAAGCAGATAAACGCTCAACGCCTGCTGAACCATCGCCATGCTGATCGAAAACTGATGGGCAATGGCCGGAAAGGACGGCAGGAAGGTGTCGATTGCAAAGGCTCCAAGCATGGCAAGCCCTGCAAGGATGAAGGTCAGAACCAAGGTATTCAAAGTGAAAATTCCTAATCTTGATAGTGCTTGAGGGTTGTCAGCGTGAATCGATGGATATGTTCGGCAATTTCCAATAGCAGTGTTGAGGTCGGATGTCGCCCTCAATAGTGGCATGAATGACGTCGGAAGGACCTAGAGCAGTTTGCTGATCAGTGTGAGGGGGCAATCTCGGGCCTGCAGGGCTCAATGTACATCTCGTACATATCCGTCTCCTCAGCCCGACCTTGACTCCCTTACATTGACCATCAAACTGCGCTAATAGCTCGCCGTGATCAGCTTCGTCCAAAGAGAGCGAGTGCCGGGAAGCAGCAGGTTCGTCAGGAAATATCCAACATGCGCCTGCCTGAGTGAGCAGGCTAACTGGAACTATTACCAGCCGGACGCCACCCATCGATATGGTCAAGCACTCTATCTTATTTTCCTGACAATGAAAATCCCAGGTCAACAATCCCTTCCCCTCTGTACGCAGACCGTTCATCCCGCTAAGGCGGACAAGCAGGAACCCGTGAATACAGGCAACGGCTCAACCGCAACGCAAACTGCGGGACTGCCGCATTTGCATGACCTGAAGAGATCGCGTCCGGCGTGGTTGAAACAAGCACTGTTCTGCGACGATACGGCTGTGCACTCAGGAAAGGGACTTTGCCAGGAAAGTTCTTCAAGCCGACGATGGGAAGATGATCTGTCTGGCGCGGACCGCTTGCCGGACGAATTCCGTTTGAGCATTCATCGGCATCTGACGCATCGTTGGGCGAACGATCGGGCAGTGGCGTTCAATCAAGTCAGCCCCTTTACCTATGCCAGTATTCGTCAGGCGATGCTTAAGAAAATCCCCGGTGCGGGATATCTAGCGGAGCAATATGGGCTGCAAATGGCCAAGGACTTTACTCCATTGGAAATGCAGCCGGGGCTGAGGATTGGTAACGAATTCAGCGCGGGGTATCAGCGCACCGAGCCGAATATTCGGTTGCGGGATCAATGCCTGATTGTCTATCGCTCGCTGATGCAGCGGGGAAACCATTCACGCGTCAAGAATTCCGAAGACAAAGTGGTATTCGTGAATTCCGAAGTCAATGCGTCGCGCATCTTGAAAGTGCTCGATGATAGGAAGCCTGGTTTGATAGTTTGGGACGGCCCGACATACAAAGTGCAACGTTTGGACCTCGGTCTGGTTGCAATTAAATTCAGGTACAGCAGCTTCGCACAGCTAGCCGAGCAGTTCCTGCCTATACTGGGCGTACGGCCATCCGGGTATCAAGTGGGCAAACTCGCTACAGTGTGCACTCCCTCCGCCCCGTCCGTTCGATTGCGGGATGGGGTCGATAACAGCAAGATGCTGCTCGAAGTGTTGAACGAGGATGACAAGGGGGCGATTTCGAGATTAAGGAAGCTTCCCGCCGGACACGCAATGCAACCGACCGCTGATTGCGCAGCATCCTTGCTCGACGGTTTGAGGCAGACATTGGCCCGGAAGGCGGACACGCCGGAGTTCAAACACGATTTGCTCATTGCAGATGCGCTCAACGCACTGGCAAATACAGCCCGCGCCTTGCCGGCCATGACCGAAGATTCGACGCGCTTTTTCGCCGGATATGCCGCGATGCTGGAAGAAATGCATCTCTTGCTGGCTTCCTCCAAGCCTTATGAAGAAAGCGATTTCAAGAGCGCCGCCGCTGCCATGCTTGTCGCGAGGACGGGGCCATCTCTCGTCAGTTTGCGGATTGCCGCTCCCGAGACTTATCTCCTTTCCAGCGGCATGGAGGCAATGTCCATGGGCGTCGAGATTGCCAAGATGCTCGCTAACGCCAAGAGTGTGCGGACTCTTGCGCAACAGAAAAATTCCCCCGACTACTATGAAACGGAAAGTCTGACATACCCTTTCATGACAAATCGGATACGCATGGCTCCTCTCAATTCCAGTTTTCCGGGGAAAGAGGATACAGACGATACCGTCAACAACTGGGATGTGGAAAAACTGACCCGTCAGACGACCGAATGGCTTGACGGCTGGGATGTGGAAAAACTGGTCCGACAGGTGGCGAAGTGGCTTACCGCCGGCTGGGGGCAGGCTGATGACCCGGCTGTGCTTGTGCTCGACACGACGGTCGAGAAGAAACAACCGGGCGGAAAGTCCGATCTGGCGACCGTACTCGACAATCTGCGGCCCTATATTAACGACGGCAGGCTCAAGATCGTTCTATGCAAGAGCTATCAGAAGTACACCGCGCTGGGCAGCGCCAAGATCATGGCCGGAGGAATCACGCTGATTGCCAGGGACGATGCAAAAACCCGGGCTGCCACCGCGCGTCTGCGGGAGGCCGAGGAAGATCTCGGTTGGATACATCACGACGAAAGCCAATTGTTCACGCACTTCCTTACGCACGCCCATGCCAGTGAACTGGAGATGATCGGGAAAGCAGCGGAGAATGCCGCCTTCATCAGTCGGTTCTGCTTCGATGCCTTGCGCCGTTCAGGAAAGTTCAACGTGCGCGGAGAGGATGGATTGCCTTTTGTGCTCACTTCGGCGGGATTTCAAAAGATAGCTTTTGCGACCAGGATGCAGCGACCATGGGTTATGCTGCAACGCCAAGTCGAATATCGCAGCAGCTTCGGCTTTCTTTCGACGTCACACTTGAACATAGATGATAACTGGTTGCGTATCACGGCCGGCCAGGAAACTCGGGGAGAGCTTGTCGAAAAGCTGTTCGCATTCGCGTGGCTTAACGATGCCGGGTTGAAGCAATGCACACCCGCCGACCTGTCGGGGGCGGCAAAACGTATCGCAGCCGATGCCATGCAAGCCGTGCTTGGCGAAACCGACGTGATGTCGTGGGCACAAACCGCGCTACAGATATTGAGGAGCCGGACAAGCCGGGGAAACGAAGCATATGCCGCTGCTGTCGGCGAATGCGAAGCCTTACTGGAGGAGATCGCAGGCCCGTCGGCAACTGTGGATGCGCGTTCAGGCAACGGACTGAAGGAGCGGAAAGAGCTGCTGAGACAAAAACTGGAAACAGCGTTGAATGCATCCGAGCCTTTGGCAGAAAGCCTGCTTTCCGATCACTTAAGGATGATGGGCAGCGCGTTCGCCTCACGATTGCCCAGTGCTGCGATCGATGAAAAGGACGTGGATGCCATGCGCGCGGCAATCAGGGGTATGCATGACGCATCTCCGATGCCGGACGATGATGATGCACATGTCCGTTATGCTCCCAATGCCATTGCATCATTGCTTGCCATGGCTGGCCAGATGTTCGTCTCCGAGAACGTCATCGACCACCGGCAGGAACTGGAGTCCTTTTACAGCGCAGTACTGGACGCAGGCCTTCCCTGTGTTTCGCCGGCCACGCGTGCGCATATCGTTCTCGATTGGTCACGGTTTCAAAGCGAAAAGCTTTGCTCCGCCGACAAGGAAGTACAGTGTGCAGCAGTCAATGAATTGGTTCGTCATATGCGCCTTTCTCCCTATCGGGAAATCGGGGCGAAGGTCCTTGCATTGATTCCCGACGACGCATTCGCGCGCCTGGATCGATCCGCGCAACGGCAATTGATCGAGGCATTGTTTGCTCCCCTTGATGTCGACTCTCGTCTCGCGTTCATCAAGCCCCTTGCAAACGGCAACGGACTCGACAAGGTAAGTGCCTGCATTGAAAGGTTCGGGAAAGACCTGAGGCAGTCGTCGGACGCAGGTACCTCGAACATGCTTTCCCCGGACAGCTTGATCAGCAAGGCCGAATTCCTTTCTGACGAGCCGAGAACAATCACCTTGGGAGAATGTGCGGCCATTCGCCGGGGCCTCCTGGAGGAGGTCTTGCAGATAGAACATAATGGATTGGCCGCTCGCATGGCGTCCTGGGCGCCGTGGATTTGCCACGATGAGAAAAGCGCGCACCAGCTTACAGAAGTTTCGCGTGCGTTAGAGGCAGCGCAAAGCGCATCCGGCAAGCTATCGGATGCGCAATACCAAGCCTTGTCCGATCAAGTGAGTTCGCTTCCCATGCCATACAGGCCGGTAATGCAGCAGTACTTCGAGGAGCTCATGAGCGAACGTCAGGCATGATGCATCCGGTTCAATGTCCCTCTTCGATGATGCGAAGTCCGTCTCCGAATTCCCAGACGCGCCGGATTTCGATCACGTCGTACCTGCGTATGAGGCCGGGCGGAAAGGTCTTGTAGCGCTCTTCGGCCAGCGAGCGCCGGGAAGCAGCAGGTCCTCAGGAAATATCCAACATGCGCCTGCCTGAGTGTAAAGCAGGCCAATTGGAACTATTACCAGCCGGACGCCACCCATCGATATGGTCAAGCACCCTATCTTATTTTCCTGACAATGAAAATCTCAAGTCAACAATCTCTTCCCCTCTGTACGCAGACCGTTCATCCCGCCGAGGCGGACAAGCAGAAACACGTGAATACAGGCAACGACTCAACCGCAACGCAAACGGCAGGGCTGCCGCATTTGCATGACCTGAAGAGATCACGTCCGGCGTGGCTGAAACAAGCACTGTTCCACGACGATACGGCTGCGCAGACAGGAAAGAGGCTCAGGCTTGACCAGGAAAGTTCTTCAAGCCGACGATGGGAGGATGATCTGTCTGGCGCGCATTGCCTGCCGGACGAATTCCGTTTGAGCATTCATCGGCATCTGGCGTATCGCTGGGCGAATGACCGGTCGGTGGCGCTCGATCAAATCGGTTCCTCAACCTATGCCAGCATGCGGCGGGCACAATTGCAGGAAATCCCCGGCGCGGGATATCTGGCGGAGCAATATGGGCTGCAAACGGTCAAGAACTGTACTCCACGGATAATGCAGTCCGGGCTGAGGATCGATAACGAATCCAGTCCGATCTACCAGCGCGATCAACCGAGCAAGCAGTTTCAGATTCAATGCCAGCTCACCTTCTCGAAGCTACAGGGGAAAGAATATTCATGGCTCCGGGATCACGGAGTCAAGATGGTATTTGTGAATTCCAAACTCAATGCGTCGCGCATCCTGTCAGCGCTCAAGGATTGGAAGCCTGATTCGGTGCTGCGGGGCCGTTTGAAATCCAGCGTGACCCCCGTGGCACGCGGCCTGGTTGCAATTGAATTCTCGCACATGGAATTCGCCCTCGAGGCCGAGAAGCTCCTGGCGAGATTGGGCGGGCAGCCATCCGCATATCAAGTAGGCAAACTCGCCTATGAGGCGCATCATCCCTCCGACCCATCCGTTCGCTTGCAGGAAGGGATCGATAACAGCAAGACGCTGCTTGAAGTGTTGAGCGCGGATGACAAGGGAGCGATTTCAAGGTTAAGGAAGCTCCCCGCCGGACACGCAATGCAGGCGACCGCTGATTGCGCTGCATCTTTGCTCGACGGATTGAGGCAGGCATTGGCCCGGAAAGCGGACACGCCGGCGTTCAAACAGGATTTGCTCATTGCTGATGCGCTCAACGCACTGGCAAATACAGCCCGCGCATTGCCGGTCATGACCGAGGATTCGTCGCGCTTTTTCGCCGGATATGCCGCGATGCTGGAAGAAATGCATCTCTTGCTGGCTTCCGCCAAGCCTTATGAGGAAACCGATTTCAAGAGCGCCACCCAAGCGATGCTCGCCGCAAGGACGGGGTCATCCCTCGCCGGTTTACATATTGCCGCTCCTGAAACTTATCTCCTTTCCAGTGGCATGGAGGCAATGTCCATGGGAATCGAGATTGCCAGGATGCTTGCCAACACCAAAGGTGTGCGGACTCTGGCACAGCAGAAAAATTCTCCCGACTACTATGAAGTGAAACCTCTGACATCTCCTCGCATCATGGACCGGGTACGCATCGCTGTTCTCAATTCCAGTTTTCCCGGGAAGGAGAACGCAGACGATACCGTCAATAACTGGGATGCGGAAAAGCTGACTCGGCAGACGAACGAATGGCTTGACGGCTGGAATGCGGAAAAACTGGTCCGACAGGCGATGGCGTGGCTTACCGCCTGCTTCATGCAGTCTGATCGCCCGGCCGTACTTGTGCTCGACACCACGATCGAGAAGAAACAAGCGGACGGCAAGTCCGATCTGGCGACAGTACTCGGCGATCTGCGGCCCTATATCGACAACGGCAGACTCAAGATTGTTCTATGCAAGAGCTATCAGAAGTACACCGCGTTGGGCAGCGCCAAGACCATGGCCGGAGGAATCACGCTGATTGCCAGGGACGATGCAAAAACCCGGGCTGCCGCCGCGCGTCTGCGGGAGGCTGAGGAAGATCTGGGCTGGATGCATCACGACGAAAGCCAGTTGTTCACGCACTTCCTGACGCACGCCCATGCCAGTGAACTGGAGATGATCGGGAAAGCAGCGGAGAATGCCGCCTTCATCAGCCGGTTCTGCTTCGATGCCTTGCGTCGCTCGGGCAAGTTCAAGGTGCGCGGGGAGGATGGATTGCCTTTTGTGCTCACCACGGCCGGGTCGCAAAAGATAGCTTTTGCGACCCAGTCCTGGGATAAACAAATAGCATGGAAGCTGCTGCATCAAGTCGAGTTCCGCTTCAGCTTCGCCTTTCTTTCAACATCGACATCGAATGTAATCACGGATGATAACTGGTTGCGCATTACCGCCGGTCAGGAAACCCGGGAAGAGCTTGTCGAAAAATTGTCCGGATTCGCATGGCTTCACGACGCCGGGGTGAAGGAATGCACGCCCACCGATCTGTTGAAGGCGGCAGAACGTATCGCAGCCGATGCCATGCAAGGCGTGCTTGGCGAAGCCGATGTGATGTCGTGGGCGCAAACCGCGCTGCAGGTATTAGGGAGCCGGGCAAGCCGGGGAAGGGGAGCGCATGCCGCCGCTGTCAGCGAATGCGACGCCTTGCTGGAGGAGATCGCGGGCCTTCCGGCAACTGTGGAAGCGCGCTCCGGCAACGGCCTGAAGGAGCGGAAAGAGCTGCTGAGACAAAAGCTGGCAACAGCACTGAATGCATCCGAGCCTTTGGCGGAAAACCTGCTTTCCGATCACTTAAGGATTGTGGGGAGCGCGTTTGCACCGCGAGTCCCCGATGCCATGATCGATGCAAAGGACGTGGATGCCATGCGCACGGCAATCAAAGGTATGCATGACGGCTCTCCGATGCCGGACGATGATGCGCATGTCCGTTATGCCCCCAATGCCATTGCATCGCTGCTCGCCATGGCCGGACTGGCCTTCAGCCCCAAGAAGGTCCTCAGCAGATACCGGCAGGATCTGGAGTCCTTTTACAGCGCGGCCCTGGACGCCGGCCTTCCCTGCGTTTCACCGTCTACACGTGCGCTTATCGTTCTTGGCGGGGCACGGTTTCAGATCGAAAAGCTTCACTCCGCCGACAAGGAAGTGCAACGTACCGCAGTCCATGAACTGGTTCGTCATCTTCGCCTTTCTCCTTATCGGGAGATCGGGGCGCAGATACTTGCATCGATTCCCGACGAGGCATTCGCGCGCCTGGAACGATCCGCGCAAAGGCAATTGATCGATGCGTTGTTCACCCCCCTTGATGCAGGCTCGCGTATTGAGACCATCAAGCGCCTTGTGGAGGGTAACGGACTCGGCAAGTTAAGCGTCTGCATTGAAAGGTTCGGAGAAGACCTGAGGCAGTCGGACGAAGGTGCGTCGAACATGCTTTCTCCAGACGGTTTGAGCGGCAAGGCCGAGCTCCTTTCTGATGAGCCGCGATCAATCGCCCCGGAAGAACGTGAAGCCATTCGCCGGCACCTCCTGATGGCGGTCTTGCAGAAACAGCATAGAAGATTGGGCGTTCTCATGGCATCCTGGGCGCCGTGGATTTGCCACGATGAGAAAAGTGCGCACCAGCTTGCTGAAGTCTCGCGTGCGTTAGAGGCAGCGCAAAGCGTATCCGGCAAGCTATCGGATGCGCAGTACCAAGCCCTGGCCGATCAGGTGAGTTCGCTTCCCATGCCATATATGCCGGTCATGCAGCAGTATTTCGAGGGGTTCATGAGCAAGCGCCAGGCATGATGCATACCGGTTCAATGTCCCTCTTCGATGATGCGAAGCCCGTCTCCGAATTTCCAGACGCGCCGGATTTCGATCACGTCGTACCGGCGAATGAGGTCTGGCGGAAAGGCCTTGTAGCGCTCTTCGGCCTGAATGATGCGCTGCACGACTTTATCCAGTCCGGCGCGTCCGTTCGAACGATGGATGGTGATGTTCTCGACACGGCCGTCGCTGCGAAGGGCCACCGTGACCAGCGAATTTCCGTATGGCTTGTCATTTGAGGATGCCGCATCGTCTTGCTTGCCGTTGCGCTCAACCGCTTGAAGCCAGTCTGCGATATACATTTTCAGCACGATATCGTCTTCGGCACCGCCGAAGATGGTGCGCCGCCGCGAATCTTGTGCAGTGTTGACCGGTTCGTGCTCGACCTTGCGCACTTGCACGGCACCCATGGAAGCCATCTGCTCATCCGACAACTCAATTGCTCCGTCGTCGGCTTTGCTGCTTCTCTCCTCTATGGGGACCTGCGCCGGTCTTGCCACAGGAACCTGTGCCTGCTCTGTTTGCCGCCCGGCCAAGCCATCGCCGCTTTGCCCCGAGGAGTTTCCTTGCGACTGACCTTGGCTGCCGCTCGCACCATGGCGTTGCTGTTCGGCCAACGCAGCTTCCTGCTGACGTGCCGCCTCTGCGGCTCGCTGCTGCGCCTGCTGTTCTTCCGCCAGACGTTGCGCCTGCGCGGCTTCCTGTCTTTGCGCCTCCTCCAGCCGGATGCGCCGTGCGTTTTCCGCCGCGAGCTGTTCCTCCATCACACGCCTGCGCGCTTCCTCTTCCATCGCCTGTCGTCTGGCATTTTCCTCTTCCAGCATCTTCGCCTGCTGTTGACGGGCGCGTAGCTGCTGCTCTTCTTCCACCAGGCGTTGCGCTCGCACGGCCTCCTGTCTTTGCGCCTCCTCCAGCCGGACGCGCCGTGCGTTTTCCGCCGCGAGCTGTTCCTCCATCGCACGCCTGCGCGCTTCCTCTTCCATCGCCTGTCGTCTGGCATTTTCCTCTTCCAGCATCTTCGCCTGCTGTTGACGAGCACGTAGCTGCTGCTCTTCTTCCGCAATGCGTCGTGCCGCTTCTTCGGCTTGCCGTCTTGCCTCCAGTTCTGCTGCCTGACGTCGTGCGTTCTCTTCCGCCAGTCTTTGAGCCAGCAATTGATCGGCTTGACGCGCTTGCTCTTCTTTCGCACGTCGCTGCGCCGTGCGCCGGGCCTCTTCTTCGGCTTGGCGCTGTGCTTCCGATGCCATCAAACGGCGTACTTCTTCCAGTCTCTTCGCCGCGATCTCTTCAGCGCGGCGAGCATCTTCTTGCTCTCGCAGTTTCCTGGCTGCTTCCGCCTGCTCTTGCTGCTGCATGGGCGTTGCTTCAACAGGGGGAGTGGCAGCAACCGGAGTTTCGACGGCATTCTTATCGACCGCCGGTTGCTGTTCGATGGTTTCATCCGGATGCGGCAGCACAAAGGTATCTTGCCGCATCGACTTCTTCGCGATGACAGGGGGACTCGGCTTAACGTGAGGACGCGGTTTAACTTGAGGAACTGCGCGGCGTACGTGCTGCGGTTGCGTCTTGCGGCGTTGCTTGGCGGGCGCTGGCTTGCGTGTTTTGCTGTGTGCCGCATCGGCAGGCGTTTCGGCCCGCCGAACGGTTTTCAATTTCGGTGCAGGGCGCGGCGGGGCTGCCGGTGCGGGTTCGGCACGAGCTTGGGGCGGGGGTGAAACCGGCATGTCCGGAGCAGGCTTGACGGCATTTCCAGGCTGATGTGCAGGGGCGCTTGCTACATCAGGAGAGTCTTTGCGGCGGGCATCGGCGATGTTGACGGCAATGCCCGGCGTCTGTGCACGGCGTTCTTCCCAGGGCATCTGCAGCCCGGGCAGTCCCAAGCCGCGTATGCCGAACTGCAACGACAAAAGGTATGCATGCAGCAGGAGAGACAGTAGCAGTGCCGTACTCATGCGCACTTTGTATCGCTTCAAGGTGTCCGGACGGTACATGCCGGTTGCGAAATGCATGCGCAAGTTCATCTGAGTGTTCGCAGCGATGGAATGAATCCTTGTTCAAGAATGCAATGCACATGGGACAAGATGCCGACGGGAAGCGGAACAACCGGCGGCAATCGGATGGATTATGGTCTTCTACGCTACCGGTAAAACTACCTTAGCGTTGCAACAGGGATCTTGTGACTTCGCAAATCAGTCGAGGAAAGGGGGGTATTTCTTTTTCGCCAGTGCGACTCGAAAAGTCGCCCTGTTTCAATTGTTCAAGGAGGTTTCGAAATGGAAATCACCTAGTGAAACCTGAGCTCGGAATAAGCCAAGTCAGCGCCATGCTGGAGCGGTTGAAGCCAAGGGCAAGTGAGGTTTATTCGGCGCCAGGCAATAGGCGATGATGCTGCCCATCAGATTGACCAGGAAGCGGCCATGGGAGCGAGGCGTGTGTGTTCAACCTGATCTAGAACTCAAGTTATGATGCTCCTCCACCAGGCGCAGCAAAGCCTTGGACTGGTATCCTTTGGCCAGCGATCGCAACTGGTCGGCAAAGGGACGATAGCGCTCGTCCAGTTGGGCCAACCGGTCGGCCTGTTCCAGGATCTGGGCCATGTTTCCCAATCTGGCCAGCCGGTACAGCACTTCCATCTCTTCTGGCGGTGGCGCCACCATGGGCCCCGTCTCCGGCGACGATGCCGCTTGCTCCGGGCCATACGTCCATTCCAGCCGCAGCAGCCTGGCCATCTGCTCGAACAGCTTGTCCGCGTCGACCGGTTTGGGAAGAAAAGCATTCATCCCCGCCGTCAGGCATTGCTCGCTGTCGCTGGCCGACACGCTGGCCGACAACGCGATGATCGGCATTTCCCGGAATGCGTCGAGCTGGCGCAGGCGGCGTGTGGCTGCCAGTCCATCCAGTTCCGGCATGGCGATGTCCATCAGGATCAGATCCGGCCGCAGGCGTTGCGCCGCCGCCAGTCCTTCGCGGCCATTGGCCGCCTCGCCCACCTCGAAGCCGAGCGGCGTTAGCAGATCGTTCATCACCGCCCGGTTCTCGGCAATATCGTCGACCACCAGGATCTTCCTGCGCGGCCCCGCATAGCCGGTCACGGTCCTGGCGGAGGCCGTCATCGTTGTCGTCACCGTTGACGTTTCCACTGGCTGCGTCTCCACCTCGAAGCGGAACGTACTCCCCTGGCCAGGCCGGCTCTCGACCTGGATCTCGCCCCCCATCAGGCGCACGTATTGGCGGCTGATCGCCAGGCCCAAGCCGGTACCGGCCAGACGCTGCTGCATGTCGCCAGTTTGCTCGAATGGCTCGAAAATGGCCTTCAACTGGTCGGCGGCAATGCCGACGCCGGTGTCCTGCACTTCAAAGCCGAGCCGGGCCGGCAGCGCAAAGCGTACCCGCAGTGTGACCTGGCCGCGGTCGGTGAACTTGACCGCATTGGACAACAGGTTGAGCAAGATCTGGCGCAGCCGCTTCTCGTCGGCCCGGACCCACGGCGGCAAGTCGGGAGCGAGGTCGCACACCAGTTCCAGTCCCTTCTGCACCGCCTTCACGCCGACGATGTCGGCGATGGTTTGCACGAAGCGGGCCAGAGGGATGTCGACCGGATAGAGTTCCATCTTGCCTGACTCGATCTTGGCCAGGTCGAGGATATCGTTGATGAGGGTGAGCAGGTGTTCGCCGCTCTTCTTGATCACGGTCACCCCGGCAAGCTCCCGGTCGCCCAGCGCGGGAGCGCGCTCCAGGATGTGGGCATAGCCGAGGATGCCGTTCAAGGGAGTGCGCAGTTCATGGCTCATGTTGGCCAGGAAGACGCTCTTGGCCCGGTTGGCCGCTTCGGCCGCCTGCCGTGCTTCCCGTTCCGCCTCGGCCTGCTTGCGCTCGGTCAGATCGAGCACGAAAGCGACGCCTTGATCTTGCGAGCCTTGGAACAAGGTCGCGCCGATCAGCACCGGAATACGACTGCCGTCCTTGCGCAGATATTCCTTTTCATACGGAGCGAGTCTCGTCATTTCGCGCACTTCCACTGCTTTGCGCTTATCAAGCTCACCGTATTCCTCCGGCGTCATACGTTCCCAATTCACTTTGCCGGATAACAGCTCTTGCCGCGTGTAGCCAACCATCTCGAGAAAGGCATCATTGGCATCGGTGATGCGGCCGTTCAGATCCCAGAAAAAAACGCCGATGATATTGGAGTCAACCAGGTGCCGGATGCGGCCATTCTTTTCCTGCACGGCGAAGAAGAGTTGGGCGTTTTCCAGCGAGATGGCGGCCTGGGACGCCAGCACTTCCAGCACTTGGATCCGGTTATGGGGGAAAGCATGCGTGGCCAGATGGTGTTCCAGGTAGAGCACGCCGACCAGCGCCGATTGCCGAAGAATCGGCAGACACAGCACTGACTTGGGGCGCCGTTGTGCAAAATAGGGATCTGCCGAAAAAGGATGCGAGGCGGCGGCATCCATCAGCAGCACCGGCTCCCGACTGCGCCGCACGTAATTAAGGATAGCTGCGGGCAAGGCAATCTCTGGCGGCGTTTGCCCGGGATGCTGCCGCACCCGCACCGCCTGCTGCTCGACGTTCGCGTCGGCTGCCAGCAGCAGATCGTCATCATGGGCCAGCAGCAGGCAGCCGGTCTGAGCGCCGGCATTTTCGATCATGATGCGCATGAGCGTGTCGATAACTTCGTCGAGCACGATGCGGCCGGAGATGGCTTGCGAGGCTTTGGTCACCGACAGCATGTCCAGTTGGGCCTCGCCATCCGCAGGCGTGGCAGGAACACGCCCCGTGCGTTCGCGCAGCTGCGGATGGCGCTCGTCGAGTTGCCGCACCTTGCCGTGGGCTCCCCAGCGCGCATAACAGCTGCGTGCCTGTTCCAGATGCGCATAGCCGGAGGATGCGAGTCCGCGTGCCAGATAGAAGCCTGCGGCCAGTTCGCTGGCGATGGCCTCGATTTGGACGAAGCCGTTCTCGCGGGTCGATTGAATCGCTTGTTCGTACAGGTGGATTGCCTCCAAGTCGCGCCCTTCGAGACGGGCGATCTCGGCCGAGACCAGCACGAACTTGTCGTGGAACGTGGGTGGATAGTTTTGTGCCCATTCGCGCAATTGCGCTTGGTGTGCCGCCAGCAGGTCGCGCCATTCGCGTTGCTCGTCGGCGGAGGCGCCCTCATAGCTGGCCGCCATGACCAGCGCGGCGTAGTAATGGTAGTCCAGCAACTGTACGGCCTCGCCGCCCAAGGTCCAGCGCAGCGCCTTCGTTGTCCGGGTCGCCGCGAGAGCGGCGGCATGGTCTCCCGCCAGGAAGCATGCCTGCATCTTGAGGAGCAAGTAGCGGCAATACAGCGGCAAATGCTGGTCCTGTCTCAGCTTCGCCTCGAACGCCGCTTCGTCGAACGTTGCTTTATCGAACGAATTGCCGTCTGACGCGTCCGGTTCCGCCCGTACGCCATCGAAGGAGGACAGGCGTGCGGTCCGACCCTGCAGGCTGGCGATGAAACGCTGCAGGCTGTCGATGAGGTCCATGGCACCCTGGTGTTTCACCTTTCGAGAAAATGCCAGGCCCATTTCCGACGCACGCCATACGGCGTCGAGGGGAGCGCCTTGCAGGATCTGTGCTGAAATCATCATGTTCCAGGCGCTGCAAGTGTAGAGAAAATCGCCTGTCTCGACCCCTGCTCGGGCAGCCGCTGCCATCAATTCGATCGCCACGCTGAGCGGTTGAGCCCACGGGGCATTGAGCGCTGCAACGAGGTAAGCCTTTGCCTTGTAACTAGCGAAATCATGTTTATCGACAAGTTCACAGCCGAGCTTGCTGAAACGATAGCCTTCGGCGTAACGCTGGAAAGAGCGGCAGAGCATCGATCCGAAGCCGCTGCAGGCATATGCGGATGCGCCGGTGATGCCGTATCGCAAGCTCAGCTTCATCAGCCGGCAAATGAGCAGGAAATACAATTGCTCAACACCAAAGTATGTCGCGGCGGTAAGCAAGACCATGAGATCCATGGCTGCCTGGATATCCGGATCGGTCGCCAGCGGCAGGTCGATCATACTATCGATCGACCGCTCGCCGAGCGCTTGCCACACTTGCTCATACTCGCGCTGGACCTGGTCCGGGGTCGGTTGCGCCGGCAGGTCGATGCCGAATTCGCGCAGGCACGCCAGTGCGGCTTCGATTGCCTGCGCGATCTCCTGCTTGATCAGGTGCAGTTCGATTTTCAGGCGGTAGGCAGCAGCCTGGTCGACCTTCGATGCGGCGGTACGCAGCAGCGTGGCGATGCTCCGCTCGGCAGCGTCGAAGTTGCCTCTCAAGAATTCGCATTCGGCGCACTCGAGCCACAGGCTGTACAGCAGTTCATACCGGCTGTTCCAATCCTCCTCGTCGAACAAGGCCATGCCAGCCGTCAGATAGCCGCACGCCGACGCGTACGCCACCGACGCCTTGGCCTTGCGTCCGGCGCGCAGATGGATCTCGGCCACACGCGTCTTTTCCTCCGGGTCGATCAGCAGCGCAGCGCCCAGGTTGAATTGAGTCGCCACATCGAACAGATGGCTATCGATTTCGCCGAGCGTCAGGCGCGCGGCGAGCGTGCGGCCAATGTGCAGGTGGACCCCGGCGCGGCGCGCTTCGGGGATTTGCGCATAAGCGGCCTGCTGGATCCGGTCGTGCAGGAATTTGCCATGTCCTTCGGCGCACAGGATCAGGTCTTCGCGCACCGCCGCCGACAGGCGCTGCCAAGTCTCGTCTTCGGCCAGCCCGCCCACTAGCGCGAGATGGCGCAGGTCGAACTTGTTGCCCAGGCACGCGGCCAGTTGCAGCGCTTCCTGCGCCGGCGCGGGCAGCCTCCGCAGCTTGCCGACCATCAGGTCGGCCACGTTGTCGGCGAAATCCCGGCCCCTGATCTGATCGAGACTCCAGCGCCAGGCATGATCCTTCGGATCGTGCCGCAGCACCCCTTCCTTGTGCAACGCATCAAGGAATTGGGTAAAGAAGAACGGGTTGCCCTCGGTGCGCTCGAAGATCACACGCGTGAGCGGTTCGCAGGACGACGAGGGCGCATGCAGCGTGTCGGCCACCAGTTGGTTCAGGTGCAGGATCGACAGTGGCGCGAGCCGGAGGTCGACCATTATTGTTGTGCCACCGTGGCGGATCGCTTCCAGCGTGCCCGTCAGCGGATGGGCAGCGTCCACCTCGTTGTCGCGGTAGGCGGCAATGAGCAGCAGGAAACGCGTATCCGGCTGGGTGAGCAGGTGCTCGATGAATAGCAGGCTGGCCGCATCGGCCCACTGCAGGTCGTCGAGGAACAGCGTGAGCGGATGTTCTTTGCTGCTGAACACCGCCAGGAAGCGCTGGAACACCAGGCGGAAGCGGTTTTGCGCCTCGACCGGCGGCAGCGCCGCTACCGGCGCCTGCGGGCCGATGATGAGTTCGACCTGCGGCAAGACATCGACGATCAACTGGCCGTTGATGCCGACGGCGGCTTGGATCTGTTGCCGCCAGGCGGCGATGCATTCCTCGTTCTCGGCCAGCAGCTGCTGCACCAGGTCGCGCAAGGCCTGGGTGAGGGTGGCGTACGGAATATCGCGCTGGTACTGGTCGAATTCGCCGGCAATGAAGTAGCCCCGCTTTGCCACGATCGGTTGGTGCAATTCATCGACCAGCGCGGATTTGCCGATGCCCGAGTAGCCCGAGACGGTGACTAGCGCCGCTTGGCCGGAGGTCGCCATGCGATCGAACGCCGCCAGCAGCGTCGCCCTTTCCTGGTCCCGCCCATAGAGTTTGCGCGGGATCTGGAAACGATCCGAAAAATCGTTCGACCCCAGCGAAAAAGGCGCGATGGACCTGGATGAGCGCCATTGCGCCAGACACCGGTCGAGATCGGCGTGCACGCCGCGCATGCTTTGATAGCGGTCCTCGGGCAGCTTGGCCAGCAGCTTCATGACGATGGCCGAGACCAGCTGTGGCACGTCGGGCGCGATGTCGCACGGCGACGGCGGGATGCGGGCGATATGGCAATGCGCCCATTCCAGCGGATCGTGCGCGGTAAACGGCAAGCGGCCGGTCAGCATGCGATAGAGGGTCACGCCGAGCGAATAGAAATCGGTGCGGTAATCCACCGTGCGATGCATGCGTCCGGTTTGTTCGGGTGACAGGTAGGCCCAGTCGACGGGGCGGGTGGCGCGACCCGCGGATGAAAAAGCCTGGTCTTGGCCGGTGGCGAGGCTGACATCGGCCAGCAGGACGTTACCGCTTTCGCGCGCCACCAGCAGGTTGGCGGGGCGGATATCGCGATGGATGATGCGGGCCGCATGCATGCCGGCCAGGGTCTGTGCGAGCTGGCCGGCGATGTTCACGCAGACGAGCCAATCCAGGTGCGGCTGCCGTGCCAGCAAGAATTCGAGCGATTCGCCGGCGAAGTCGTCCAGCGTCATCGTCGGATGTTCTTCGCCCTCCTGGATCAAGTCGGCCGGTTGGATGAGGCCGGCAATATTGAGCGACTGGAGCAGCGCGTATTCGTCCCTGAAATGAGTGGGGAGGATGGCGCTGGCATTGGCCGGATCGAAGCGCTTGAGCAGGGCCAGCTTGCCGCTGTCCAGATGGTGGGCGCGATACAGCGTGGAGCCCGCTGTGGTGCCAAGGTGTTCCAGTAATTGATAACGTGCAGTCATGGCCGCAGTTCAACGGATTCGGGGCGGGTTTCCGACTTGATGCGAATCCCCCAATAAAATTGGACCGACTGACTGTCCGCACCCCGGTTCGGCAAAAGAAGAAACGCCGGGTCAACGCACTCCTTCGGCGGCGAGCGCGGCCGGGGAAAAATTATTTTCCGGCCAACGCGGGACGGCTGCTTGGAATTGCCGTCCCGCGTTGGGTAGGTTGGAAAACATGTATCCGTTCTTCACAAGATCGTAGATAACGTACGAAAAAACAGCCGTACCTGGCAGTTCAGGGATCAGCACAGGCGTGGTGTGCCCGACATGCCAAAGCCGGCCTGCGGCATCCCAGCCATCGGACAGGAGTGCCTGCCAAGTATCTTCATCCAGGTAAAAGCGCCGCTTCGGTATTGCATGGCGTTTGTCTCGCGCCAGGGTGGCTTCCACTACCCACACGCGATGCAACTCCCATCGCAGATGGTCCGGATTGAAATGCCGTGGCCCGAGCACCTGATCAACCTTCTGTATGTGAAGAAAGCGCTGGGTGTTATAGGGCACGAACATCTCCTTCTTGCCCACTAGCTTCCAGTCGTACCGATCCAGATTGCCGAGGAATAAATAAGCCTCGTCAACAAAACTGAACCCGGAAGTGACAGTGCTGGGCGCGTCATATTCAAGGGAAGGCGCACGCCGTACCCGGCGCTGTCCCACTAGGTATAGCCATACCCGAAGGCTTTTTCCGGCCGAATAGATCGCCAAGGAATTTTCTCCGACCCGTAAAGGCGGGCCAGTGTTGGTGAGTTTTGACATCCAATAATTGCCGCCAAAGCTGGCGGGCGCCCCGTCCCGGTAATAGTACGGATACTGTGTCTCAGCGATTCCCGCCGTCGCCAGCACGGGCCTGCTATCGGCGGGCACCACATACGTGCCGAAGTCGAGGGTGAAAGCATCACCCTTCCAGGCAAGCAAATTATTCCACATCGCTTGCGCCCCGTCCTTGGGAATCGGGAACGGGATGCCGCCATACGCGCCTTCAACTTGCGGGCCAACGGATGCATCGGAGACGAGCCGGGCACGGGTGGCATTCTTGAAAGTGTTGTCGTAGACCCATTGCGGTGCGGCTGCGGTGCGATGGGTCGGATACACATCGAGCCGGTAGGTGGGAAAGCGCTGCAGCAACGCCTTGATCCCATCCGAGAGCTGGTCGGCATACTGCGCCATGTTCTTTGCTGTGACTTGGAACAGCGGCTTTTCGCTGGCGAACGGGTCCGGTTGGGGTTGCCCGGACTGATAGCCGGGCTCTACCTTGGTATAGCCGCCCTCCCAAGCTGGGATCGTGCCATCCTTGTTACCTGCCTTTTCGGCACCCAACGGCGTCAGTTCAGAGTTGAGTT
>Ga0070659_100000602_pt1 | contig 26408 bp, 27 predicted proteins | sample KBSC23metaG_FD_64666 | JGI IMG/M metagenome (GOLD analysis project Ga0070659, IMG submission 64666) | Corn rhizosphere microbial communities from Kellogg Biological Station, Michigan, USA - KBS C2-3 metaG | ecosystem: Host-associated > Plants > Roots > Rhizosphere > Soil ... | reverse complement strand
CGACATCGCAGAACGGGCAGCGGCGCGTGCACTTGTCGCCCATGATCATGAACGTGGCCGTGCCCTTGCCGAAGCACTCACCGATGTTCGGGCAGCTTGCCTCTTCGCACACCGTCACGAGGTTGTTGGCGCGCAGGATGTCCTTGATCTCGTAGAAGCGTGAATTGCCGGTGGCGGCACGCACGCGGATCCAGTCCGGCTTTTTGAGCTTCTCGGCCGGCACGATCTTGATGGGAATGCGCGCGGTCTTGTCGAGCGACTTCTGCTTGGCCGTGGCGTCGTACGGCTTGTTCGACGGGGCGGAAGTGGCGGCGCTTTCGGTATTGACGGTGGCGCCGGTGGCGGAATCGGTCATCGTGTTCTCCGCACGGGCTTGTGGCGCGTGCATTTCGGTACTGCGGCCAGTCGCTAGCTGCAAGCGGCCTCGGCGGGTTGCGCTTGCGCGCGTTGCTGCAATTGGGCGACCAGCGCATCGGCCAGGTCGCGGGAAACGGTGTGCCAGTCGCTTGCATCCACGGCACGCCCGGATGCATCGCGGGCGCCGGCGGTCACCATGTCGACGGTTTCCAGGCCGGCATAGCCACACGGGTTGATCTGCGTGAAGGGCGACAGGTCCATCGCCAGGTTCAGGCTCACGCCGTGGTAGCTGCAGCCGTTGCGGATCTTCAGCCCCAGCGCGGCGATCTTGGCGCCAGCATGTGGCCCATTCTGCGGCCCGTTCGACAGGTAGATGCCGGGGGCGCCAGCCTTGCGTTCGGAGGCGACATTATACGTGGCGAGCGTCTCGATGACGGCCGCCTCGATGGCGTCGACCAGCGCTTTCACAAACAGCCCGCGGCGGCGCAGATCCAGCAAAAGGTAGGCAACGACTTGGCCGGGGCCGTGGTAAGTGATCTGCCCGCCACGGTCGACTTTCACCAACGGGATGTTGCCGGGGGCCAACAGATGTGCCGGATCGCCGGCCAACCCGAGCGTGAACACCGGCGGGTGTTCGACCAGCCAGATGGTGTCGGGGGTATCGGGACCGCGCTCGGCGGTGAATGTCTGCATCGCGTCGAAGCAGGCCGCGTAGTCCTGCAAACCGCGTTCGACGATGTCAATCGGAATCATGCCCGCGAGTGTAGCGCAGGGCCGCTGATGCCGCCCGGCGCCTTTGCCCGACTCGCTCGCAGGGTCGCGCCAAAAAAACGATGCCGGCGCGATGAGAGGTATCGGCCGGCATCGGTCTTTCGCAGCCAATGCCGCGAAAGGAGGCTGAAACAGGTTCGCGTTCGATGGCTCAAGCGGCCACGACAGGCGTATCGGCGTGCTCGTTCCAGCCGAGCGCGGCGAGCGTATGGCGCCAGCCGTCGGTGACGTGCCACGGCTTGCGCGGCATGTGGCCGTCCGTTGCTTCCACAGCCAGCGAGACCGGGCCGATGGCTTTCGGGTCCACCGAGACGACGATTTCTTCGCCGCGCTTCACGGCAACGCTGCCGCCTGCGTGCAGCCATTCATCGCCGGCATTGTTCTCGTGTGTGACCCATACGTCGTGCCCGGAGGCTTCTTCGACGCGCAGGTTCTGGTTGGCCGGCATGCGCAATGCCACCACTTCGCCGGGCTGAAGAGTGAATACAATTTTTGTTAGTACAGCTTTCATGATCGGCTCCTTCACGGCATTGGGGTTGGGGCCTGCCGTGAAAGTAGTCTAGGCGTGTGCTTGCCTAGTACCAAACGATATATATTGTTGTCTTTGATAGCGCAGCTCACATAGAAACCACAAGGAGCGCTACGAAAATCCGGAGGGAAAACATGACGGAAATCCGCGAGCCGATGCGCTTGCCATCACTTGGCGCGCTGCGGGTGTTCGAGGCGGCGGCACGCTATGAGAGTTTCTCCCGCGCGGCGACGGAGTTGTTTGTCACGCATGGCGCGGTCAGCCACCAAATGCGCACGCTTGAAGATGAACTGGGCGTGCTGCTGTTCGATCGGCGCGGCAAGCGGGTCACACTCACGCACGCCGGGCGGGTCTACGCCGATCGCGTGCGGGAAGCGCTCGACCAGATCGCCCAGGCCACGCACCAACTGCGCGCCGGCAACCGGGACAACCGCCTGGCCATCAGCACGATGCCGTCGTTCGCGGCGCGCTGGCTGACGCCGCACATCGGCACCTTCATCGAGCGCCATCCTGAGTTGGAGGTGGAGCTGTTCTCCAGCCCCGCCTTGGTCGACTTTGCGCGCGAAGAGATGGATGTGGCACTGCGCATGGGCTCGGGCAACTATCCGGGCCTGTATGTGGAAAAGCTGCTCGACGATGTCTTCTTCCCGATCTGCAGCCCATCGTTCAACGGTGGCCGCTTGCCGCGCACGCTGGCCGAGATGGCGAGCATGACCCTGCTGCGCAGCGAGGGCGAGGCGTGGAAGCCATGGTTTGATGCGGCAGGCATGGAGGGGTTTGTGGAGCCGCGCGGCGGGTTGATGTTCCAGGATTCGTCGTTGCTGTTGCAGGCCGCGGCGGCCGGGCAGGGCATCGCGCTGATCCGCCCCACGCTGGCCTTCAATGACTTGATGACCGGCCGCGTGGTGCGCCTGTTCGAGACGACGATCCCGTGCCCGTGGAACTACTACTTCGTCTGCCCGCACAGTGCGCTGCAAACGCCCAAGATGCAGGCGTTCCGTGCGTGGCTGCTGCCGGAGATCGCCGCGTTCAAGCTCAAGCTGGCAGGGTTGATGAACGACAACACGGTCTGCCTGGGGCACGTGGCCAAGGGGTGAAGCCATCCACAGACCAAACAAAACGCCCCGGCATGACCGGGGCGTTTTTTGTTGCAGGTGCGGTACGTTACAGCACGATCTTGACCATCGGATGGCTCGTCAGCGCCTGGTACAGCGCATCGAGCTGTTCGCGGCTGGTCGCACGCACGATCACCGTCAGGCCCAGGTAATTGCCGCTGGACGACGGGCGCTTTTCCAGGCGTCCTTCGTGGAATTCCGGATCGTGCAGGCGAACCACCTCGACAATGGTCGTGGCGAAGTCGTCATGCATCGGCCCCATCACCTTGATGGGGAAATCGCTGGGGTATTCGATCAGCGACTGTTCGGGCGGGATGTGGCCCGGCGGGGGTGTGTGCGAAGAGGTCATGTCGAAGTAAATGGGGTCGATTACTTCTTTTTAAACCACAGCTTGATCGCGTCGATCGTGCGGCCGACGAAGCCGGCTTCCGGCACGGCTTCGAGCGCCACCGCCGGGAATTCCGACACCACGGTCGAGCCGTCCATCACCTTGACCGTGCCCAATTGCTGGCCCTGCGCGATCGGGGCGATCAGCGGGTCCTTGCGCTCGAGCACCGGCTTCAGGCGGGCGCCCGCACCCTTGGGCACGGTGATCCACTTGTCTTGCAGCACGCCCAGTTTCACGGTCTTGGCCTGGCCCTTGTACACATCGGGCGTCTGCAGCGGCTGTTGGGCCTGGTACAGGCGCACTGTGTCGAAGAACTGGTAGCCGTAATTCAGGACCTTCAGGCTTTCCTGCGTGCGGATGGCGTCGCTCTTTGTGCCGATGATGACCGACAGCAGGCGGCGGCTTGCGCCAGGCGCATCCGGCAGCGGGCGGTTGGCCGATGTGACGAGGCAGTAGCCGGCCGATTTGGTGTGGCCGGTCTTGCCGCCGTCAACGGTCGGGTCGAGCCACAGCAGGCGGTTGCGGTTCGGCTGCTTGATGTTGTTATAGGTGAAATCCTTCTGCGAGTAGAACTTGTAGTCCTGCGGGAAATCCTTGATCAGCGCCGCCGTCAGGATCGAAAGATCACGTGCGGTGCTGTAGTGGTTCGGATCGGGCAGGCCGGCGGCATTCGCGAAGTGCGTGTTCTTCATGCCCAGGCGCTCGGCTTCGCGGTTCATCAGCATCACGAAGTTGGTCTCGGTGCCGCCCACGGCTTCGGCCAGCACGAGTGCCGCATCGTTACCCGATTGGATGATCAGGCCCTGCGCCATCTCGCGCACCGATGCGGGCTTGCCCGGCTGCAGGAACATGCGCGATTCGTCGGTCTTGACGGTGCGCACGGTCTCGGTGGGCGTGATCATCTGGTCGTACTTGAGCTTGCCATCGCGCACAGCTTCAAAGACCAGATAGGCCGTCATCAGCTTGGTAAGCGAAGCGGGCTCGATGCGCTCGTCCATGTTGCTGCCGCCGAGCACCTGGCCGCTGGTCACGTCGGTCAGCATCCACGCGCGGGCTGCAACTTGCGGGGCGGGCACGGGCTGTGCCGCGGCAGGCAACGCGGTGACCAGCACGGCGGCTGCCACAGCAGCAGCGGCGGCGGAATGGAGGGCGAAGGGCGTGGAATGGGCAAAGCGGGTCTGCATGTCGGGGTCCTGCGGTCTGCTTGGGTTCAACAATGCCGCGCACCCGGGGGAAGGCGCGGCATCCGGAAAGTCAACGGGTGAAAGTTACGGCTGTGGCGCCCAGGCGCCGGTAATGAGCTGCTTGATCAGGTGCAGCTTGCGGTGGAAGAAATGATCGGCGCCCGGGATGACGATCACGGGCAGCTCCTGCGGCCGTGCCCAGTTGAGCACGTCGATGAGCGGCACGGTGTCATCCTGCTCGCCGTGGATGATGATGGTGTCGGCCGGCACCGGTGCGACATCCCAGCGCGAGGTGGCGGTGCCAACCAGCGCCAGGCGCTCGGCAGGCGTGCCGGCTTCAGCCAGGCGGCGCGCCACTTGCGAGACGACAAAGCTGCCGAACGAGAAGCCGCCCAGCGCCAGCGGCAGCGTGGCCACCTCGGCCGACCATTCGGTCTGCGTGCGCATCCACGCCAGCACGGCCAGCATGTCGTCCTGCTCGCCAATGCCGTTGTCGTGCGTACCCTCGGTCTTGCCCACGCCGCGGAAGTTCAGGCGCACCGTCACGTAGCCGAGGCCGACGAAGGTGCGTGCCAAGGTCTGTGCGACCTTGTTGTCCTTGGTGCCGCCAAACAGCGGATGCGGATGGCCGATCAGCGCCAGGCCGCGCGGGGCGGTGTCCGGCCGGTCGATCGAGAGGTCGATCTGCCCGACGGGGCCGGGGATCAGGCGTTCTTCGGTATGCACGTTCATGGAAAAGCAGATGCAGTAAAGCGCTGGCTCACGCGTTGGCTGGGCGGTCGACCATCAGCCGTTCGACCGGTTTGCCTTCAATCAGATGGCTTTGGATGATTTCGTCGATGTCGTCTTTGTCGACAAAGGTGTACCAGACGGCCTCGGGGTAGACCACCATGACCGGACCGAGTTCGCAGCGGTCCAGGCAGCCGGCCTTGTTGATGCGCACGCGGCCTTCGCCGTTGATGCCGAGTTCCTTGCAGCGCTTCTTGGCGTATTCCTGCATGGCCTTGGCGCCGAAATCGGCACAGCAGCGCGAGCCGTCCTCGCGTTCGTTCAGGCAAAAGAAAACGTGGTGCTGGTAATGGCTGCTCATGGGCGGACCGAGAGGACTGGGAGGGCGGAGCTGGCAGCGCGCGGGCAGGGCGGGAAAGGCATCCTGGCGTTGCGCACACATGTGGATTTGCGTAACGAGCCGGCATTATACGGCGCCAATGTCCCCCGTCCTTCCGGATACGGGTGCTGGGTGCGAAACAACGAACGGCAGCGATGCTGCGCCGCAACACGTTTTCCGGATGTCTGGACACCCCTGTGCGCGGATTCCGGGATTGACGACGGCTGGGCCGGGTGCCATCGTAGTCACACCAAGCTGGCATAAGGGCTGGCGGGGCGCAGACACAAAAATTTTACATTGGCATAGCCCTTGCAATAAGGAGCCACCTGCTGCGGGAAACGCCGGAAATATCGTCGTATCGAGGCAGGAGAGAGACCACACCAGGGCGGGTCGGACCGGGCGAGCAATCGAGCGCACGGCCGGTCTGTGACACTCGAGGAAGACATGAAAAAACCGTTCTACAAAATCCTGTACGTGCAGGTGCTGACGGCCATCGTCATCGGCGTTCTGCTGGGCCATTACTCGCCCGAGTTGGCCGTGAAGATGAAGCCGCTGGGCGATGGCTTCATCCAACTGATCAAGATGGTGATCGGGCCGATCATCTTCTGTACGGTCGTCTCCGGCATTGCCGGCATGCGCGACATGAAGAAGGTGGGCCGCGTGGGTGGCAAGGCGCTGCTCTACTTCGAGGTCGTTTCCACCTTCGCGCTGATCATCGGTCTGGCAGCAGGCCACATCTTCAACCCGGGCGCGGGCTTCAACGTCGACGTCAACACCATCGACGCCAAGGCCGTGGCGCAGTACGCCGCCAAGGCGCATTCGGCCAGCACGGTCGACTTCCTGCTCAACATCATCCCGAGCACGGTGGTGGATGCCTTCGCCAAGGGCGACATCCTGCAGATCCTGCTGATCGCGCTGCTGTTCGGCGGTGCACTGTCCGCCATGGGTGACCGCGCGCAGATGGTGACGGACTTCATCGACCAGATCTCGCATGTGTTCTTCCGCATCGTGCACGTCATCACGCGCGTGGCGCCGATCGGTGCGTTCGGCGCCATGGCTTTCACCATCGGCAAGTACGGTGTGATCTCGCTGGTGCCGCTGCTCAAGCTGGTGGGTACGTTCTACCTGACGGCCATCATCTTTGTGGTGGTGGTGCTGGGCACCATCGCCAAGCTGACGGGCTTCAACATCTTCCGCTTCGTGGCGTACATCAAGGAAGAGCTGCTGATCGTGCTGGGCACGAGCTCGTCGGAATCGGCGCTGCCGCATTTGATGGAAAAGATGGAAAAGCTGGGCTGCTCGAAGTCGGTGGTGGGCCTGGTTGTGCCGACCGGTTATTCGTTCAACCTGGACGGCACCAACATCTACATGACGATGGCGGTGATCTTCATCTCGCAGGCGCTGAACATCGAGCTGACCTGGACGCAGCAACTGACCATCCTGGCTGTGGCGATGCTGACCTCGAAGGGCGCATCGGGTATCACCGGCGCAGGCTTCATCACGCTGGCGGCAACGCTGGCCGTGGTGCCGGACATTCCGGTGGCAGGCATGGTGCTGATTCTCGGTATCGACCGCTTCATGAGCGAGTGCCGCGCACTGACCAACATCACCGGCAACGGTGTGGCTTGCGTGGTGATCTCGGCGTGGGAACGCGAGCTGGATCGCACCAAGCTGGCCACCGTCATGACGGGCCGCCGCGGCGAAGCCGTGAGCGCCTCGCCGACGGCCTGATCGGCCAACAGCGCTGGCGCCTGCGGGCGCCCGAGGCTGAAAGCGTCAAGCGTATGATTGCGGGGCCTGTCCTTCCAGACGGCCCCGCTTCTTTTTTGGAGTGCATTCCGTGAAGCACCTCGGCGACATGCCGACTGCGGGCACGGCGTTGGAAGGCAAGGCAGGAATCTCTTCCCGCGCCGCCCCCGACCTCCAGCCGATGTCCGATCCCGATTTCTCCTTCACCAGCGCCTCCGGCTCGCGACGCGGGTTCTGGTGGCTGGTGGCGCTCGGGCTGGTGGTGGTGATGGCCGTGGTGTGTGCGACCACCTTTGTGGTGGCGTGGAATCGGGGTTTGACACAGGCTCAGCAGGCCGCCGGCGGCCGGGTCGACCGCTACGCCGCCAACCTCAAGAGCACACTCGACCGCTACGAATATCTGCCGGCGCTGGTGGCGCTGCATCCGTTCATCCACGATCTGCTGGCCAACCCGACGCCCGCCAATGTCGAGCGCGCCAACCGTTATCTGCGTGAGGTCAACGACCGCGCGCACGCCACCGCCACCTACGTGATCGCCCCGAACGGCCTCGCACAGGCGGCGTCCAACTACAACCAGCCCGACAGCTTTGTCGGCGCAGAATACCGGTTCCGGCCGTATTTTCAGCAGGCGGCGGCGGGTCATGTCGGGCGCTTTTACGGCATCGGCATCACACGCGAGGAGCCGGGCTACTACATCTCGCAGCCGGTCATGCAAGACGGCCGCGTGATCGGCGTGACGGTTGTCAAGCTCAACCTGGAGTGGTTCGGCCGCGCGAGCCACGATGCGTCGGAACCGGTGATGGTGGCCGATGAGAACGGCGTGATCTTCCTGTCGTCCGTGCCGGCGTGGCAGTACCGTACCGTTGAACCGCTTACGCCCAGGCTGCAGGCGCAGTTGGAATCCACGCGCCAGTACTTCCGCAAGCAGATCACGCCGCTGCCGCTGCAACCCGAGGCACCGGGTTTCCTGCGGTTGACGGGGCGCCTGCCGGAGGGCGCTGAACTCATCCGCATCGGCGAGCGTGCAAATGCCACGCGCTACCTGCAGGTGTCGCGCGATCTGGTCGAACCCGACTGGACGCTGTTGTACCTCACCCCCGTTGACCCGGTGATGAGCGCCGCGCGCAGCGCTACCGTGGCGGCGGCGTTTGCCTTTGCGTTTGCCTGCCTGCTGCTGTTCTATTGGCGCCAGCGCCGCCTGCGCATGATGGAAATGCTGCGCAGCCGTCGTTTACTTGAAGCCGCGTATGACCAGCTTGAACGCCGCGTCGAAGACCGCACTGCCGACCTGATGGCGACCAACGAACAGCTCCAGCACGAGATTGTCGACCGCACGCGCGCCGAGGCCGAATTGCGCGCCACGCAGGACGAACTCGTGCAGGCCAGCAAGCTCGCGGCACTGGGCCAGATGGCCGCCGGCATCACGCATGAACTCAACCAACCGCTGGCCGCGCTGCGCACGTTTTCCGACAACACGCGCATCCTGCTCGAACGCGGCCAGCATGGCGCCGCCACCGACAACCTGCAGGCGATTGCCGACCTGACCGAACGCATGGGCAAGATCACCGCGCAGCTCAAGCTGTTTGCGGGACGTTCGCGGCGCAAGGTGGTCGATGTGCAGGTGCGCGTGGCGCTCGATCACACGCTTGCGCTGCTGCGTCCGCGCCTGGGCGATGTGCGACTCGAACTGCATTGGCGCATCCCGGAAACCGAAGCCGTCGTCCGCGCGGATGAATTGAAGCTGGAGCAGGTGCTGATCAACCTGATCGGCAACGCGCTCGACGCCATCGGCGCTAGCGATGGCGGCCGCATCGACATCGACATTGGCCCCGCAGAGGGCGCATCGTCGCAACTGAGCATCGCCGTGCGCGACAACGGCCCCGGCATTCCGCCCGACGCCATGCCGCATCTGTTCGAACCGTTCTTCACCACCAAGGAGATCGGCCAGGGGCTCGGCCTCGGGCTGGCGATTTCCACCAGTATCGCGCGCGACTTCGGCGGCTCGCTGTCGGCCGCGAACGTGCCGGGCGGCGGGGCGCAATTTACGCTGACACTGGTACGCGCCGAAGTCACCTCGGCAGCGTCCACCTGACCTTCTCACCGTTTCTAGGCAACCACGACCCATGTCCGAAGGCTTGAACGTTCTCTTCATCGAAGACGACCCGCCTGTGCGCCAGGCCACCGCGCAGAGCCTGGAGCTGGCCGGCTTCAACGTGCAGGCGTTCGGCAGCGCCGAAGAAGCCGTCGGCAAGATCGACGCCAACTTCCCCGGTGTGGTAGTGAGCGACCTGCGCTTGCCGGGCGCGAGCGGGTTGGATGTGCTCGCGCACTGCCAGTCGTTCGGCACGGGCATCCCCGTGGTGCTTGTCACCGGCCACGGCGACATCACCATGGCTGTGCAGGCGATGCGCGAAGGCGCGTTCGATTTCATCGAGAAGCCGTTTCCCGCCGAACGCCTGACCGAAACCGTGCGCCGCGCCGTCGAGCGCCGTGCGCTGGAGTTGGAGAACCGCGCACTGCGCCGCGAGCTGGCCGGGCCGGCAGCGGGCACACGCATCATCGGCCGGTCGCCGGCGATGGGCGCGGTGCGCGCGTTGATCGAGAACGTAGCGACCACCGATGCGCCCGTGCTCATCAACGGCGAGACCGGCACGGGCAAGGAACTCGTCGCGCGTAGTTTGCATATGCTCTCGCCGCGTCACGACAAGCCGTTCATCGCACTCAACTGCGGGGCGGTGCCGGAGCAGATTTTCGAGAGCGAGATGTTCGGCCATGAAGCGGGCGCCTTCACGGGCGCAGGCAAGCGCCGCATCGGCAAGCTGGAGCACGCTTCCGGCGGCACGCTGTTCCTCGACGAGATCGAGAGCATGCCGATCGCGCTGCAGGTCAAGCTGCTGCGCGTGCTGCAGGAAGGCATGCTGGAGCGTCTGGGCTCGAACGCCTCGGTGCGCATCGATGTGCGCATCGTTGCCGCCGCCAAGGGCGATATGGAAGCGCTGATCGACGCGGGCGGTTTCCGGCGCGATCTGTACTACCGCTTGAACGTGGTGGTCATCGATCTCCCGCCGCTGCGCGAGCGCCGCGAAGACATCATCCCGCTGTTCGAGCACTTCCTGCTCGAAGCCGCCGTGCGCTACCAGCGCCCGCTGCCGATGCTGGCCGAGCGCCAGCGCCACGAGTTGATGCAATCCAACTGGCCCGGCAACGTGCGCGAGCTGCGCAACGCGGCGGACCGCCTTGTGCTCGGTGTCGGCCGCACGCCGGTGGTGCCGGATGCATCGGAAGATGGCATGCCGCTCAAAGAGCGCGTCGAGCGCTACGAGCGCACGGTGATTGCCGAGACGCTGGCGCGCACGGGTGGCTCAGTGCATCAGGCGGCAGACATCCTGCAAGTCGGCCGCGCGACGCTGTATGACAAGATCAAGCGGTACGGGCTCTGACGCCCCACACCACAAGCAAAAACGCCCGGCATCCACCGGGCTTTTTGCATTTTTTGGGGCGCTCAGCCGAGGATGGGGTGGGCGTTCGCCACCGGATACCCACGATCATCCGTCGGAATTCGCTGCGTCTGAAACGCGATCAGCAGCGCCTGGAACTTGCCGTCGATTTCCACGATGACCGCGCCGTCCAGCTGTGTGCCGTTTTCGCGCGAATGATCTTTCACCCCTTGCGCATGCATGACCGGGTTGCCCTGGTTCATATGCGTTTCGTGCAGGCCGTTGTGCTGCGGCTCGAACAGGAAGCCGAAGCCATACACCGTTACATCCGTGCGCGGCGGCCAGCCCTTGCGGTCGTCGTCGCCGGAGCTGCCGTGGTAGACGTAGTCGATCGGCGTGGCGGTGCGGTCGAGGGCGAGCATGTCGTCGACGAGCGCGTTGATGTCGTTGTGTTCCGTCGCGGTGTCGAGCGCGATCGGCCGCATGGTCGGGAAGTCGACCAGCCCGGCGTCGCGCACGTAGTCCAGACGTGGGAAGCCACTCTGGTGCAGGCCTGGCGCCAGCGCGGCCAAGTCGGCAGTGATCGGCAACTGCAAATCCGTCGTCCACTGATACAGCACGTGATAACCGGCCGCACCCGCGCCGGGCATGCTCGGATCGGACTTCACGTTGGCGAGCACGACGAATTCCGTGCCATCCGGCGCTTCCACCACGATCGCGTAGTGCGGATTGCCGTTGTAGCCCGACAGATACGGCACGCCGAACTTCAGCTTGCCCTTGAACATGCAGTAGTGATTGGCCATGTGTGCGCTCCATCTCGCTTGTTGTTCACGGACCGCCATTGCAGCAGGCCTGCGTGAACCTAGTGTGGAACGCGCGCCGTCCGAAAACAAAAACGCCCGGCATCGACCGGGCGTTTCGTTTGGATCGGGGTACGGATCGCTCAGGCCTGCTTGCCCAGCGTCTGCTTGAGCAGCGCATCGAACGACGACCACTCCGGCTCGCCCACGTAGCGCTTGAGGATGTGCCCGTCGCGATCGACGAGGAAGGTGGTAGGCGTGAGTTGCACGTCGCCGAAGGCCTTGGCGGCGGAGCCATCAGTGTCCATGGCCACCTTGAAGGGCAACTGGCGCGTCTGGCTGAAGTTCATCACGTACATCGGTGCGTCGTAGCTCATTGCCACGGCCACGTATTCCAAGCCTTCGCCCTTGTACTTGTTGTACGTCTGGACCATGTTGGGCATTTCCTTGATGCACGTAGCGCAGCTCGTTGCCCAGAAGTTGACGAGGTAGACCTTGCCCTTGAGGTCTTGCGTGGAAAGCTTCTGCCCGTCGAGCAGCGTGAAAGTGGTCGTGGGCACCTGCTGCGACGGCGAGAACGCACGCCAGCCGAACCAGCCAGCCACGGCCAGCACCAGCACGATCACGGGCAACAGCCAGCGGCGGCTGCCGGGCGCGGCGGTAGCGGGGGCGGCGTCTGCGGAGGAAGTCAGGGTCGAGGCCATGTCGGCAACAGGTCTGGAATGGGAAACAAACACCTATTGTAGGCCCGCCGCGCCAGCATCGCATGCCGGCCGCGACAATCCGTCCTTTGCGATTTTTGCGTCACTTTCCGTTGGCAAGCACGGCTTCGTACAAAGCCAGATCGGCCGTGGAGAAGCAGCAGAAGAGGATGGCCTCCAGGCCCGCGCCGTGCTCGCGAGCGGCGCGCACGGCAATCGGCGCCGCCAGTTGCGGTGGGAAACCGTACACGCCGGTGCTGATGCTCGGAAACGCAATGCTGCGCACGTCATGTTCGCGCGCCAGTTGCAGGCTGTTGCGGTAGCACGCGGCCAGCAGCGTCGCCTCGTCCTGCCGGCCGCCGCGCCAGATCGGTCCGACGGTGTGGATGACGTAGCGTGCAGGCAGGCGAAAGCCCGGCGTGAGCTTGGCTTCACCGGTGCGGCAGCCGTGGAGTGCGCGGCATGCCTCCAGCAACTCGGGGCCCGCAGCGCGATGGATGGCGCCGTCCACGCCGCCCCCGCCCAGCAGCGAGCTGTTGGCCGCGTTGACGATCGCATCGCAGTCGAGCGTGGTGATGTCGGCGCGCAGGGCACGCAAAGTGGCGGCTGGGCTTGGCATGGCGCGGTCCTTGAAGGGCGTGGCGGACGTCTCTGTCCGATAATAGGCGGCGCGCAACCGGACCGGAGAATGAACCGGGCAGCGGGCCAAACAACACAGGAGACGATGTGGCAGTCACAGCAACGGCAGGCTGGCGGATGGCATGGGGCGCGGCGGTGTGCGCGCTGCTGATGGCCTGTTCGCCCAAGTACGACTGGCGCACGGTCCATTCCAACGAAGGCGCCTACGCCGCGGACTACCCCGCCAAGCCCACCGCCGAGGCCCGCCCCATCACCATCAATGGCCAGCGCATGCCGATGACGATGCAGGCCGCGAGCGTCGACGGCACGTTGTTTGCCATCGGCGTGGTGGAACTACCGGCGGATGACCCCGTCTGGCGCCAGCGCGCCGTGGAGGCGTTGCGCCACGGCCTGTCGGCCAACCTGAAGGGCCAGGTGACCGAGCGCGACATCGCCGTGCAGACGGCCGCGCAGCCACCCATGTCGTTGCCGGCCATGGAGCTGATCACCCAAGGCGCCGGCGGTGATGACCCCGCGCCGCGCCGCCTGACCGCCCGCGTGGTCGCCACCGGCAAGCACGCCTATCAGGCCGTCGTGCTGGAATCCGGCGAGGCTGCCCGCGATGCGCGCCAACAGGAACAGGTCGACCAGTTCCTCTCCAGCTTTCACCCGTACTAGGCCCCGACAGGCCAGAACCGGCCCAAGCGCGCTGGCCGCAGCCGGTGCACAATCGTCGTCTTCCGCTTTACCGCAACTCACCACATCACGGGGAACCATCATGACGTTGCAAGTCTGGCTGGCGTTTTTCCTGGCCGCCTGGGTGATCGCCATTTCGCCGGGATCGGGCGCCATTCTGTGCATGAGCCACGGCCTGACGCATGGCGTGCGCCGCACGTCGGTCACGATTGCCGGGCTGGAGCTGGGCATCGTCGTGGTCCTGTTCATTGCGGGCGCGGGGCTGGGGGCGCTGCTGATCGCATCGGAGCACGCCTTTACCGCCATCAAGATCGTGGGGGCGATGTACCTGATCTATCTGGGCATCGTGCAATGGCGCACGCCGATCCAGATCAACAAGCCGGCGGAAGGCGAGCCGGGCACTGTGTCACCCCAAGTGTCGGGCAGCGGCGCGCGCCGTCGCTTCCTGGTCGGGCTGCTGACCAACCTGACGAACCCGAAGGGCATCCTCTTCATGGTGGCAGTGCTGCCGCAGTTCATCGATCCGGCCAAGCCTCTGCTTTCGCAGCTTGCCGTTCTTGCGGCGACGATGGTGTTCGTCGACCTGATCGTCATGCACGGCTATGCGTTGCTGGCCTCGCGCGCGCAGCGCCTGTTCCGCAATCCGCGTGCGCTGCGCTGGCAGAGCCGCTTCTTCGGCGGCATGCTGATGAGCATCGGCGCGGCGCTGTTTTTCGTGAAGCGGCAGACTGCCTGACCTCCAATACGCTCAGCACGTCTCCGGGGTCGGGCGCTAGTCCGCCTTCACCCCGCGTCGATACTGGATCGCCTCACCCACGTGCACCGCATCGATCTGCTCATCGCCGGCCAGGTCGGCAATGGTGCGGGCGAGCTTGAGCACGCGCGCATAGGCGCGGGCGGACCACGAGAAGCGCGTCATCGCGTGACGCAGCAGGCCATCGGCGGCATCGGTGCGGCTGCAATGCAGATCGATCTCGTGACCGCCCAGCAATGCATTGCGTTTGCCTTGCCGCGCGAGCTGTCGTGCGTGGGCGGCCGAGACGCGCTCGGCGACGTTGAGCGTCGGTTCACCGGGCGGGCCGTCGAGCAGCTCTTCCTGTGAGGGCGTCGGCACTTCGATCTGCACATCGATGCGATCGAGCAGCGGGCCGGAGATGCGCGCCTGATAGCGCTCCACTTGATCTGGCGTGCAGCGGCATGCGCGTAGCGGGTGGCCGCGATAACCGCACGGGCACGGGTTCATTGCGGCAATCAACTGGAAGCTGGCGGGGAAATCCGTCTGATGCGCGGCGCGCGAGATGGTGATGTGGCCGGTTTCCAGCGGTTCGCGCAGGACTTCGAGCACGCGGCGTTCGAACTCTGGAAGCTCGTCGAGGAACAGCACACCCTGGTGCGCAAGCGAGATTTCACCCGGCCTCGGCGTATTGCCACCGCCCACCATCGCCACAGCGGATGCCGTATGGTGCGGCGCGCGGAACGGCCGGACCTTCCAGCGCCGCGAGTCGAAACCACGTGTGGTCAGGCTCATCACGGCGGCGGCGGAGAGCGCCTCATCGTCGCTCATGTCGGGCAGCAGCCCCGGAAAGCGCTGTGCGAGCATCGACTTGCCGGTGCCCGGCGGGCCGATCATCAGCATCGAATGGCCGCCGGCGGCCGCCACTTCCAACGCGCGCCGCGCTTGCGGCTGGCCGCGTACGTCAGCCAGATCGGGATAGCGGATGTCGGCGTCGACCGGCGCGGGCCGTGCGGGTGCGAGCTTGCGGTCGGGCGCGCTGAGGTGGTCGCACACCTCGATGAGCGTGCGCGCGGGCAGGACTTTGGTGCCGCTCACCAATGCAGCTTCGGCGGCGTTCTCTGCGGGCAGTACGAAGGCGCGGGCCAGGGGCGCTTCGCCATCGACGGGGACGGGGTTGCGCGATAGCGCATACGCCATCGCCAACGCACCGCGGATCGGCCGCAAGTCACCGGACAGCGACAGCTCACCCGCAAATTCGTGCGCATCCAGATGCGTGTGCGGAATCTGCCGGCTCGCGGCGAGGATGCCCAACGCAATTGCCAGATCGAAGCGCCCGGATTCCTTCGGCAAATCAGCCGGCGCAAGGTTGACGGTAATGCGACGCGCTGGAAATTCGAAGCGGCTGTTCTGGATGGCCGCGCGCACGCGGTCCTTGCTTTCCTTCACCTCGGTATCGGGCAGCCCGACGATGGTGAACGAAGGCAGGCCGTTCGCCAGATGCACCTCGACTGACACGGCAGGTGCGTCGATGCCCGACAGCGCGCGTGAACGCAAGACGGCAAGGCTCATCGCGTGGGCCTCCGGCGGTGTGCATGGGCAAGACGAAGGACGGGCGAGCGAGGCATGGTGTGACGATGCGTGACGGTGGATGAAGCCCGCCACTGTGCCAGCCGTGTTGCGTTGTCATGCAAGCCTGCAGCCAAATTTGACGATCGATGCGGGCATGAAAAACCGGAGCACGAGGCTCCGGTCCGAAAGGGGTGCTGGATGTGAGGCGTCAGCTGTCTGGCTGCTGCTCGATGCGGTACCGGCAGATCAGCCGGCCTTCGCGCCGCGACCAATGCCTCGTTGGTGAGCTGCAGCAGTGAAAAAAAACCGGAGCGCAAGGCTCCGGTTTTGCCGTCGACAGATCAGATCAGGGGAACGCCGGCATCGCCGAGTCTTCTCCACTGAAGTGGCCTTCGGGGTGTGTCTTTTGCAGCAGCGCGCGCACCTCTTTCACGCGCGAGCGCGGCACATCCACCATCAGCAGAATCTGCCCGTCCTCCACCGCTTGCTTGAATGGTTTGAGGCGGCTGTTCGGCACCGAACTGCCGATCATGCTCGAAGCCCACGCGCCAAACAGCGCGCCGACCACTGTTGTAATACCGACCATGCCCCACTGCGGCCCTTCGCCGATGACCGGGAAGATGGCCGCCACGATGCCCGCCAGCACACCCGCACCACCGCCAATCACCAGCCCGTTCTGGGTGGCGTGGACGATGTCGGAGGTCTGGAGCAGGTTGGCCTCGTGCAGGCCAGTGAGATCGGCGCCTGGTTTGGCGACGAAGTGAATATGGCGCTCAGTAATGCGCGCCAGTAGAAGGTCATTCATGACACGCCGGGCGCTGACGACGTCCGGCAAGAGAAAGTAGAGACGATGCTGCATGATCTTCTCCTCAAGCGCTGCTGCGCGTGCGTCTTAAGGACGTTCTAGATCAGTTCGCCAGCCGCAACAAGGCGACGCATTGATCTTTTCGCTGTGCGCCGCAGCAAGGGTGCGGCTATCGGCACAGTGTCAGCGCAGATGCGCGCCCGGCGCAACACCGGGCGGCACGATTACTGGTCGTCCGGCGCTGCGGACTTGAGCTGCGCCTCAAGCGCAGCCACGCGCGTCTCCAGCTCTTCCAGACGGGCACGCGTGCGCGCCAGCACTTGCGATTGCACGTCGAATTCCTCACGCGTCACCAGATCGAGCTTGGAGAAGCCCTGGGTCATCATCGCGCGCACGTTCTTTTCGATGTCGGCGGCCGGCGAGTTGCGCAGCGCCTCACTCACGCGGTTCTGAAAGTCGGAAAAGAGATCGGTGGGTTTCATGTTGGTAGCTCCGTGGGTCGTGCAGTGTGCGCCAGGCTGGTGCATGCACCGTAACTGTGCTCGTAAATTGCTGTGCGATGGTGCGAGGCCCGCTTTTCGCGCGTGGTTTTGCGGTTTCGCGCGGTTTCTGGGCCGTGTAAGCGGGGATGGTACCGGCTGAGCGCTCTAAACGGCACACCTTGCGTCAAATCTCGCTGCGATGCGGCATTGACGGCGCCGCACAAACGGGGACAGAACGGGGCGCCACAGCGTTGGCTCCGAGGCTCGTCGGCCATCGCACAGGGTTGAAATCACTCTATCACATGGCTTTTATCGCGCCATGACGGCGTGCGCCGGCACCGCGCGAACCCGCCAGCGGCAACCGTTGGCGGACTGCTCATAGCGCGCTGCGCGATCCGTCCCCAATTTCCTCTGCGTTCCGCCATGGACGTCGCCCGACATTGGAACTGAAGGCGCCCTCCAGTCCGACGACTTCAACATGGCATGACAGTTGCAGAATCGGTGCGATTTTTTTCCATTGTCGTTGCGACTTTCTAAAGGGGGAGAGCCGTTTATGAAGACCTTTGCATACGCAGCCAGTCTTGTGCTGCTGACCGGTGCCGCTGCCGGTGTGTGTCAATCCGCCATCGCGCAGACTGCGCCTGCTGCACCGACGGCCGATGCACCCGCCGCTGCCCCGGCTCCGGCGCCCGCGCTCACGGCCAACGTTACGCTGGCCAGCCAGTACCGATATCGCGGTCTCATGCAGACCAACAACAAGCCCGCCATCCAGGGCGGCTTCGACTACGCGATCCCCGGCGGCGGCGTGCTGCCCGAGGGCTTCTACATCGGCAACTGGAACTCGTCGATCAGCTGGCTGGGCGACTCCAACTCGAACGTCTCCGCGCCGATCGAGATGGACTTCTACGGCGGCTACAAGACCGAGATCATCAAGGACGTGCCCATCGACGTGGGCGTGCTGCAGTACTACTACCCGGGCAGCTACCCGAGCGACTACACCCGCCCGCACACGACTGAAGGCTATGCACAGATCGGCTACGGCCCGGTCACGTTCAAGTATTCGCACGCGTTTTCGAACCTGTTCGGTACGCCCGATTCGCACCACAGCCAGTACTTTGATCTGTCGGGCAACTTCGACACCGGCTTCTGGGGCCTGACGCTGAACCTGCATGCCGGCTACCAACAAGTGCCGCACCAGGCCGTGCGCGCCTCGTATGCCGACTGGAAGGTCGGCGTGACGAAGGACTTCGGCAACGGCTGGGCCGCATCGCTGGCTTACATCGATACGAATGCATCGCGCGCGTTCTATACCAACACGCGCGGCAACTACATGGGCAAGGCCACGGCCCTGCTGTCGATCACCAAGACTTTCCAATAACGCGCTGAGGCGGCGCTTACCGGCCGTTCGGGCGCGCTGCCAACTGAGGAGGAACCCAGCATGAAACTCATCATGGCCGTCATCAAGCCGTTCAAGCTCGACGAGGTCCGCGAGGCGTTGTCCGAAGTGGGTGTGTCGGGCATCACCGTCACCGAAGTCAAAGGCTTCGGACGCCAGAAAGGGCACACCGAGCTGTATCGCGGCGCAGAGTACATCGTCGACTTCCTGCCTAAAGTGAAGATCGAAGTGGCCGTGCCCGACGATGTGCTCGAGCGCGCCGTCGAGGCTATCGAAAAATCCGCACGTACCGGCAAGATCGGCGACGGCAAGATCTTCGTGGCCGACGTTGAACAAGTCATCCGCATCCGCACCGGCGAGACCGGCGGCGACGCCCTATAAGCCCCACTCTGCCAAGGAAGAGGTCAAAACATGAAAACCTGGTTCACTCGATTCCTGACGGCTGGGGCCGTCGTTGCGGTGCTCGCGGGCGCCGTGATGTCGGCGCCGGCTGCCGCACAGGACAAGCCGGCCGCCGAAGCCTCGGCACCGGCCGCTCCCGCTGCTGCCGCTGCTGCTCCGGCATCTGAAGCGGCTGCCGCACCGGCCGCCGCTGCTGCTGCCGCCCCGGCTGCTGCGTCTGCTCCGGCCGCTGCCGCACCCGTCCCCAACAAGGGCGACACGGCTTGGCTGCTGATCTCCACCGCCTTCGTCATTCTGATGACGCTGCCGGGCCTCGCGCTGTTCTACGGCGGCCTGGTGCGCAAGAAGAACATGCTGTCGGTGCTGATGCAGTGTATGGGCATCTTCTCGCTCATCATCATCCTGTGGGCCGTGTACGGCTACAGCTTTGCCTTCACCGAGGGCAACGCCTTCTTCGGCGGGCTCGATCGCCTGTTCCTGAAGGGCATGACGCCGGATTCGGTGGCCGCCACCTTCAGCAAGGGCGTGGTCGTGCCGGAATACGCGTACTTCGCCTTCCAGGGCGCATTCGCTGCGATCACCTGCGCGCTGATCATCGGCGCCTTCGCCGAACGCGCGAAGTTTTCGGCCGTGCTGCTGTTCGTGGTGCTGTGGTTCACCTTCAGCTACCTGCCGATCGCCCACATGGTCTGGTTCTGGCCGGGCCCGGATGGCTTTACCGATGCCAAGGCCGCTGAGCTGATGACGTCCAAGTCGGGCTGGCTGTTCCAGAAGGGCGCCCTGGACTTCGCGGGCGGTACCGTGGTGCACATCAACGCGGCCGTCGCAGGCCTGGTGGGTGCCTTCCTGTTCGGCAAGCGTATTGGCTTTGGCCGCGAAGCGCTCAAACCGCATAGCCTGACGCTGACGATGGTCGGTGCTTCGCTGCTGTGGTTCGGCTGGTTCGGCTTCAACGCCGGTTCGGCCCTGGAAGCCAACGGCAGCGCCGCGCTGGCCTTCGTCAACACGCTGCTGGCCACCGCCGCTGCCGTGCTGTCGTGGAGCTTCGGCGAGTGGGTCGGCAAGAACAAGCCGTCGATGCTGGGTGCCGCTTCGGGCGCCGTGGCTGGTCTGGTGGCCATCACCCCGGCAGCCGGCTTCGTCGGCCCGATGGGTTCGATCGCGCTGGGCCTGATCGCCGGCCTGCTGTGCCTGTGGGGCGTGAACGGCCTCAAGCGCATGCTGGGCATGGACGACACGCTGGACGTGTTCGGCGTGCACGGCGTGGGCGGTATCCTCGGCGCGCTGCTGACCGGCGTGTTCGCAGCTCCCAGCCTGGGCGGCACCGGCATCTACGATTACGTCACCAACAAGGTGGCCGACGGCTACTCGATCGGCGGCCAGCTGTGGATCCAGTTCCAGGGCGTGTTGACCACGATCATCTGGTCGGGCGTGGTGGCCTTCATCTCGTACAAGATCGTCGACGCGATCGTCGGTCTGCGCGTGCCGGAAGAGGAGGAGCGCGAAGGTCTGGACATCACGTCCCACGGCGAAACCGCCTACGAAGACTGATCGTCTGTTCCATCCCGCAGAAGACCCGGCCGCGCGCCGGGTTTTTTGTTTCGCCGCGTTTCGAACAGCAGAACGCCGGCTCCGCACCGTTCCCCAGCGGAAGTCCCTTAACTCCGATGTAAAAAACCTTCAATTGCCTGTCGTTATGCGGACGCTTACATTGCAGACGTGGTTTCCTCCACCTGCAGAACGCTCCCCGTATCTGTCAGGCTATTCCCCAAGCGCGGCAGCCCCGCGCTTTTTTTTTGTCCTCATTTTTTTGTGCGGTTTTGTGCAGTGCCGCACGCATCCCCTCTCCGCCCTTGCGAAACCGCCCAGCGACCGCATATCGATAGGCAGCTGTCGTCTGCAAGCTATTGCCCGTTCCTCTACAATCGGAGCGGGCGATAAATAACATCAATAGGAAGGGTATGGTTCCGCATTTGATCACCGCGCTGAACGGGCCGCTGCTGGAGCTCGAGCAGAAGATTCTTGACGCCACGCCCGCCATCGAACGCTGGTTCCGCCTGGAATGGCAAGAACATACGCCGCCGTTTTACTGTTCGGTCGACTTGCGCAACGCCGGCTTCAAGCTGGCGCCGGTCGACACGAACCTGTTCCCGGGCGGCTTCAACAATCTGGCGCCCGAGATGCTGCCGCTGGCCGTGCAGGCCGCCATGGCCGCCATCGAAAAAATCTGCCCCGACGCGAAGAACCTGCTGCTGATCCCCGAGCGCCATACGCGCAACATGTTCTACCTGCAGAACGTGGCGCGCCTGTCGCAGATCATGCGCCAGGCGGGTCTTAATGTGCGCCTTGGTTCGCTTTCCGACGACATCACGGAACCGACCCCGATCGATCTGCCAGACGGCCAACGCCTCGTGGTCGAGCCGCTCAAGCGCATTGGCACCAAGGGTCGCCGACTGGGTATGGAAGACTTCGATCCGTGCTCGATCCTGCTGAACAATGATCTGTCGGCCGGGGTGCCGCCCATCCTCGAGAACATCAACGAACAATATCTGCTGCCGCCGCTGCACGCGGGCTGGTCGCAGCGGCGCAAGACCAGCCACTTCGCCGCCTACGACGAAGTGGCCAAGAAGTTCGCCAAGCTGATCGACATTGACCCGTGGATGGTCAACCCGTACTTCACAAAGTGCAGTGGTCTCGACTTCCACGAGCGCGCCGGCGAGGAAGAACTCGCCCACGCGGTGGAAACGGTGCTCAAGAAGACGGCCAAGAAGTACAAGGAATATGGCGTGACCGAGACGCCATACGTGGTGGTCAAGGCTGACGCCGGCACGTACGGCATGGGCGTGATGACCGTGCGCGATCCTTCCGAGGTCAAGGGCCTCAACCGGAAGGAGCGCAACAAGATGAGCGTGGTCAAGGAGGGCCTGGAGGTCTCCGAGGTGATCGTGCAGGAAGGTGTGCACACCTTCGAGAAGATCAACGAGGCCGTGGCCGAACCGGTCGTCTATATGATCGACCGCTATGTGGTTGGCGGTTTCTACCGGGTTCACACGGGCCGCGGCGTCGACGAGAATCTCAATGCACCGGGCATGCATTTCGTGCCGCTGCCGTTTGCGTCGAACTCGTTGCCGGACAGCCATGCCAAGCCGGGCGCCGGCGAGCCGAACCGCTTCTATATGTATGGCGTGGTAGCGCGACTGGCCCTGCTGGCCGCATCGCTCGAACTCGAGAAGACCGACCCGAACCCGCTGATCTGATCAGCCGTACCAAGCAGTAGAAGGAATCGCCATGCGCATCCTGTTCATCGTTGATCCGCTGTCGACGTTCAAGACTTACAAGGATTCCACCTACGCGATGATGCGCGAGGCGGCTGCGCGCGGTTACGCCATCTACACGTGCCTGCAGTCGCAACTGACGCTGGCAGGCAACGTGGTGGAAACCGTCGCCACGCCCATCGCCCTGACCGGCGACGAAAATGACTGGTACCGCGCCGGCGACGCGCGCCTGCTGCCGCTCACCGGCTTTGACGCCGTACTGATGCGCAAGGACCCGCCGTTCGACATGGAATACGTCACCAGCACGTGGCTGCTGGAGATCGCCGAGCGGCAGGGCGCGCGCGTGTTCAACAAGCCGCAGGCGATTCGCGACCATTCCGAGAAACTGGCCATCGCGCAGTTCCGCGAGTTCACCGTGCCGACGATCGTGTCGCGCGATGCCAAGCGCCTGCGCGACTTCCATGCCGAACAGGGTGACGTCATCTTCAAGCCGCTCGATGGCATGGGCGGTGCGGGCATCTTCCGCGTCGGGCCGGACGGCATGAACCTCGGCGCGGTCATCGAGTCGCTCACTGACAACGGCGCACGTACGATCATGGCGCAGCAGTACATCCCTGCCATCCGCGAGGGCGACAAGCGCATCCTGCTGATCGGCGGATCGCCGGTGCCGCATTCGCTGGCGCGCATTCCGATGGCCGGCGAGGTGCGCGGCAATCTGGCGGCCGGCGGTACGGGCCGCGCGCAGCCGCTGTCCGAACGCGATCAAGTGATTGCACATGCACTTGCGCCGGTACTTTGGCAGCGCGGGCTGCTGCTCGTTGGCCTGGACGTGATTGGCGACTACCTGACCGAAGTCAACGTTACCAGCCCGACGTGCTTCCAGGAAATTACCCAGCAGACCGGCTTCAATGTGGCCGGGATGTTCATCGACGCGCTGGAACGTGCCGCAGGCAAGGTCAGCGGATTGGGGCGCAAGCCGGCCTGACGTGCGCGTGTCGCCCCTCCGCCGAGGGTCCTCCGCAAGGGGGAGATTCGGTACATGGGCGCACAATTGCCACAAATGCCCCTGATACAATCGGTTCTATACCGATTCGCTTTTCGATCATGGCAGGGATTCTGATCATCGCTCATGCGCCGCTGGCCAGCGCACTGCGCGACTGCGCTGCACACGTGTATTGCGGCCAGCCCGAACGGCTGGGTGCAATCGACGTCCTGCCCGACGCCGAGCCGGCCGCCGTGCTGGCCCAGGCGCGCGACAAGCTCGCCGAACTCATCGAGAGTAACGGCGCACTGGTGCTGACCGACATCTTCGGGGCGACGCCCGCCAATATCGCCTCGCGCCTGGCCGATCCGGGCCGGGTACGCGTGCTGGCCGGCGTGAACCTGCCGATGCTGGTGCGCGCCATCTGCTATCGCAACGAAAAACTCGAACAACTTGCCGCCAAGGCCCTGGCCGGCGGCGCGCAAGGCGTACTGCAGGTCGGCTCGACAGCCGTTCAGAACCAGGTTGCCAACCATCCGGACAAATATGCTGCAGAGGGATATCACCATCATCAATAAGCTCGGGCTGCATGCCCGTGCCTCCGCAAAGCTCACGCAGCTCGCCAGCAAGTTCGACAGCCAGATCAAGATGTCGCGCAACGGCCGCCAGGTCGACGCCAAGAGCATCATGGGCGTGATGATGCTGGCCGCGGGCATCGGCTCCACCGTCACGCTGGAGATCGAAGGCCCCGACGAGCACGACGCCATGGAAGGCCTGGCCGCGCTCATCAACGACCGCTTCGGCGAAGGCGAATAGCCCGCGACTCCAACTTCCGGCCAGCGCTCCATGCCTTTTACCCTGCACGGCATTCCTGTCTCGCGCGGCATCGCCATCGGCCGTGCCCACATGCTGGCGCGTGCGGCGCTCGACGTGTCGCACTACCTGGTTGACGAAGACAAGCTCGACGCCGAAGTCGAGCGCCTGCGCAGCGCCCGGGCCGCCGTGCGCGCCGAATTGGTGGCGCTCAAGCGCGACCTGCCCGCCGACGCACCCGAAGAGATGGGCGCCTTCCTCGACGTGCACGCGATGATCCTGGATGACGCGCTGCTCTCGCAGGTGCCCGAGACACTGATTCGCCAGCGCCGCTACAACGCCGAGTGGGCGCTCACCACGCAACTCGAAGAGCTGATCCGCCAGTTTGGCGAGATCGAAGATGAATACCTGCGCGAACGCAAGGCCGATATCGAGCAAGTAGTCGAGCGTATTCTGAAGGTGTTGGCTGGCGCACCGGCGCTGGCACCCGCACCCGTGGCCGTAGGTTGCGATCCGGACGCGGGCATGATCGTCGTGGCGCACGACATCTCGCCGGCCGACATGCTGCAGTTCCGCGGCCAGACGTTCGCCGGCTTCGTGACCGACTTGGGCGGGCGCACGTCGCACACCGCCATCGTAGCGCGCAGCCTCGACATTCCGGCGGCTGTGGGTGTGCACAACGCCAGCACGCTGATCCGCCAGGACGACATCATCGTCATCGACGGCGACAACGGCATCGTGATCGTCGATCCGAGCACGCCCATCCTCGAGGAATATCGCCACCGCCGCAGCGAAGGCGAACTGCAGAAGAAGCGCCTCGAGCGCCTGCGCCACACACCCACCGTCACACTCGACGGTACGCAGATCGACCTGCTCGCCAACATCGAAATGCCCGAGGACGCCGCAACCGCCGTGAAAGCGGGCGCTGTCGGCGTGGGCCTGTTCCGCTCCGAGTTCCTGTTCATGAACCGGCGCGGCGCGCTGCCCGACGAGGAAGAGCAGTTCCGCGCGTACCGCACGGCGGTCGAATCGATGAAGGGTCTGCCGGTCACGATCCGCACCATCGACATTGGCGCCGACAAGCCACTCGACATCCGCGACGATCTGTTCGAAACCGCGCCCAACCCGGCGCTGGGGCTGCGCGCGATCCGGTGGTCGCTGTCGGAGCCGGCGATGTTTCTGACGCAGTTGCGCGCGCTGCTGCGGGCGTCTGCGTTCGGGCCGGTGAAGATTCTTGTGCCGATGCTCGCGCACGCCCGCGAGATCGACCAGACGCTGGAATTGCTGGCGCGCGCCAAGGCATCGCTCGACGCCGACGGCCTGGCGTACGACCCGACCATCAAGGTCGGCGCCATGATCGAGATTCCGGCTGCCGTGCTGATCCTGCCGGTGTTCCTGCGCCGCATGGATTTCCTGTCGATCGGCACGAATGATCTGATCCAGTACACGCTCGCCATCGACCGCGCCGACAATGCGGTCGCGCACCTGTACGACCCGCTGCATCCGGCGGTGCTGCAACTCATCGCGCGCACCATCCGCGAAGGGCATCTGGCGGGCAAGCCGGTGTCGGTGTGCGGCGAGATGGCGGGCGACGCCACCATGACGCGCCTGCTGCTCGGCATGGGCCTCACCGAGTTCTCGATGCATCCGTCGCAACTGCTGAACGTCAAGCAGCAGATCCTGCGCTCAGACCGCCCGCGTCTGATGCGCGAGGCCGACCGCCTGCTGCACGCCTGCGAACAGACGGAAATCGACGATGCGCTGGGCGCGCTCGCGCAGGTCTGATTCGCGCATCTCTCACGCGCCGGCCGTTGTGCCGGTGCGTCGTCTTTCTCGGCCAAGTTCGGCGCTAAGTGATTGAAATCGCACGTCTTTCTTCGGAAAGACGGCTTGCGCGCACCCGCATGACCCTCCTCCTTGAATGGGGGTCGAACAAGAATTGTTCTCATTTCCATTCTCTGTTATTCTGGTTTGACAGCGCGTTCTGAGCGCTGCGGAGGAACCCCGTGTACGTCTGCATCTGCAACCAAGTGACCGACCGCGAAATCCATGGCGCCGCCCGTCTGGGCGTGTCGACGATGGACGAACTCGCCGAAACGCTCGGCGTGGGCACATGCTGCGGACAATGCCGGGACTGCGCCAAGCAGGTGCTCGCCGAAGCGGTGAGCTGCGTCCCCGTCGATCAGGTGTTGGGCCGTGCCAGCACGCATGCCATAATCGAGCATCGCGACGAGCCCGTCGCCAATGACCAGGCCATTGCGGCCCGGGCGTTGGCTGCCTGATTTCCTGTCTTTTTTGTCGCCGCGAATTGCTGCCCGGGCGTGAGCCTCGGTGGCATTTGCTGCTTGTTGGGTCAGGCACAGGGCTCGCCTTGAACGCACGCGTGCGTGCGTCCACCACCAGCAGGAGCCCCAAGAATGAAAGGCGATAAGAAGGTCATCCAATATCTGAACGCGCAGCTCAAGAACGAGCTGACCGCGATCAACCAGTACTTC
>Ga0070659_100000598_pt1 | contig 26433 bp, 19 predicted proteins | sample KBSC23metaG_FD_64666 | JGI IMG/M metagenome (GOLD analysis project Ga0070659, IMG submission 64666) | Corn rhizosphere microbial communities from Kellogg Biological Station, Michigan, USA - KBS C2-3 metaG | ecosystem: Host-associated > Plants > Roots > Rhizosphere > Soil ... | reverse complement strand
GCTGATGAAGGCGTAATACCGGAACCCTGGTGATCCCGTGCCCTGCGTCATGACATCCGGCACTCCCGTGCCTGGTCATGCAGTCCCTTGCGGGTTGTCCCCTCGCGTCGAAACGGCCGGCGGCAGCTCAGTCACTGCCGTGTCGGTGGTCTGTGCGTCGGCGCAAGATAGCACCAAATTATGAGAACTGCGTCACACTTTTCGGCGCGCCGCGACGGGTGGTGGGGTGGCCGGGGCCATGCCGCTCAGCGGCGGCAACGCGCCGGGCCCGCGAGGCCCGGGCACCCATGAATGCGAGGTCGTGGTCAGCCGGCTTCCGGTTGCAGCGTCAGCGTGTGCATGGTCTGGCCCGGCAGCAGCGGAGTGGGGCGCCCGCGAACCCAGTCCTCGTGCCCGGCGCCGAAGAACGGCGACAGCGGGTTGTCGCTCTGGCCGCCGGGCATTTCCAGGATACCCTGCGCCTCGTGGCCGGGCGAGACGTCGAACCGTTCGGAGGCGCCGAATCCCGGCGTCGCGACACGCGGCATGTTGTTGTCGCCGGGCAGCGGCTGGTCGGGCATGTCGATGAAGCGGGCCAGCCACGCAGGCAGGGCGGCCGCCAGCGGGTGCTTGATGTCGCTGCGGTTGAGTTCGCCCCAGGTGCGCGCGGCGAGTCCGCCGGGCTGCTGACCGAGATCGTGCGCCACCTGGAGGGCCGCGTCGGTGAGCAGGGCGTGCCAGTCGGGATATTTGGGGTCGAGCAGGTACGCGGGGCGGGCGTGGATCAGCATCCACACCGCCGCTTCGGCGCTGTTGTGGCTGGGCCAGCTGAAGTCCGCATAACGCTGTTTCACCCGGGCGGCGAACGGGGCGAGCACGGCCTTGCCGACCTGGATGCGGAAGGCGCGCACCAGCCGGTAATCCACGCTGTCGACGGCGGCGCGCCCGCGCCAGCTATGGGTGAGTTGGCGCAGCTGCTGCAGCGCCGGATCCTGGCTGTCAGCCAGCGTGTGTTGCAGCAGTTCCTGCCAGCGGGTCAGGAACACCGCGTGGTCGTCGAGCTGGATGTCCAGCAGGTCGCCGGGGGTGAAGCTGGCGCGGGCGTGCAGGTCGTCGCGGATCTGCCGCGCGCGGGCGCCGAGGTCGTGGCCGCCGTTGCCGAGCAGGGCCAGCGCGGTGCCGTCGACGGTGCGGTTGTTGGCCGTCCACAGGCGCCCGTCGGCGGGGTTGTCGATGCGCGGGTACTGATCGGGTGCGGCCCAGCCTTGCCAGCCGCTGCCGGGTTTGGACCAGTCCGCCGGCAGCTGCGGGTCGAAGCCGACGCGCAGCGGGATGCTGTTGCCCACGACGGTCCAGCCGATCTTGCCGCTGCTGTCGGCGACCAGCAGGTTCTGCGGCGGCATGCCCAGCGTGGGTGCCAGTTGCAGGGCGCCGGCAACGTCGTGCACTTGTTCCATCCGCATCAGGTTCAGGTTGTACGCGCGCGGATGCTGCGCGATCCAGGCCAGCGCCAGCGGCGTGCCGTCGGTGTCGCGAGCCATGATCGGCCCCCAGCGCGTGTCCTCTACCTTGAGGATGGTGTCCGGTTGGCCCTTGACCTTGATGTGTTCCTCGTGGGTGTCGAGTTGCGCCCAGCCGCCGGGCACCTTGTAGCGGGTGGGATCGGCGGGATCGCGCTGCACGCGCACCCAGTCCTGCCAGTCGCCGTAGCTGTTGGTGAAACCCCAGGCGACCTGGCCGTTGGAGCCGATGATGATGGCCGGCGCGCCGGGCAGGCTGACGCCGTTGACGTCGCGCTGGCCGTGCGGCGCGCCGGGGTCGGGGTAGCGCAGGCGGGTGCGGAACCAGATGTTGGGCACGCGCAGGCCCAGGTGCATGTCGTTGGCCAGCATCGCCGCGCCGTTGCCGGTGAGCGTGCCGGCCACCGCGAAACTGTTGCTGCCGGGGCGCGGCGCATCCAGCGCGGGCGTCAGTGCGGCGGTCAATCCGGCGGTCGCGGCACTGGCGGGCAATTGGCGCAGGTCGAAGACCTCCGCGCCGGGCACCACCGGCGTGCGCGACAACCGGCCGCTGAGCGGCGCCTCCCAGAAAGGACCCGGCGCGAGCAGGAAATCCACCAGCGGTTCGGGCAGCACCGCGCGCATCTGCGCGATGTGCAGTTCACGGTCATTGCGGCCGTCGCTGTTGAGATCCAGGTACATCGCCGCGATGATCAGGCCGCTGTCCTGCGGCCGCCACGGTTGCGGATCGCTGCCTAGCAGCAGGTATTCCCACGGCTTCACGCGCAGGTCGGCCAGCCCCGCGTTGACGCCCGCGGCATAGCGCCGGAGGATCGCTTTCTGCGCCTCCGGCAACTGCTTCCACGCGGCGTCGGTCACCGCGCGCAGGCGGTGGCGGCGATGGTTGAGGTCGGCGGGGAGCGCGGCATGCCCGACCAGGGCGGCCAGTTCGCCCGCACTCATCCGGCGCATCAGATCCATCTGGAAGAAGCGCTCCTGCGCGTGCACATAGCCCATCGCCCAGGTGATGTCGGCGCGGCTGCTGCCCGCGATGGTGACCGTGCCCAGCGCATCGCGGGTGAGCGTGACCTTGGCGCCGAGGCCGGGCAGCGTGCGCTCGCCGTCGAGCCGGGCGCGACCCCCGGCGAGCAGCCACCATGCCGCGACCACGGCGACCAGCAACAGCGTCAGCAGAACCAGCAGGAAGGCGCGCAGGATGCGCCAGCGACGTATCGTCATGGAGAGCGGCCTTGGTTTCGCGGGTCGTGGTCAGGGCTTGGCAAACACGGCAAAGATACCGGCATAGGGCTTGACCATGAAGGCCGGTGCCCCGGCATAGCCCGCGCCGTCGATGTAGAACTGCGAGATGCTGCCGTCGAGGTAAAGCGCATCGCGGCAACCCAGCTTGTCGCGAAACAGCCGTCCGAACGTGTGGAAGTTCACCGGCGCCTCGCTGACCGCGAAGACGACCTCGTGCGGCGAGCGGGCACACACGCCGCTGCGCCATTTCAGGCTGGAGGAGTCGTCGACGAACTGCTCGTTGAGCTGGCCGTCGATCAGCAGCATCGGGCCGGACTGGGTAGCCTCGCGTACCGCCTTGTCGTCAGCCTTGAACGCGGCGCTGGTGTGCACCGCGGCATGGCCGTCCGGATAGATCGCGAACACGCCGTTCGGCAGCAGCGAGAAATTGCCGGACGCCGGGTTGCCGTGGGCCAGGTTCAACGGCACCAGGGTCTTGCCGTTCTCCACGTACAGGCCCAGCGGGGCGAACCTGTGGTCGTAGATGCCCGCATTGGCCGCAAACAGCAGCCGCCGGCCATGCGCCTCGCCCCACTGGCGCAGGCTCTCGATGCTGCCGAATGGCTGGCCATCCTGCGGGTTGCGCCAGTGCAGGCCGAGCTGCTCGTGCTTCAGGTCGATGTGCACGACCCGGTAATTCTGTCCCGCGAACGCCACCACGTCGCTGTCCAGCGCCTGCGCGGTCGGCGTGCAGCCGGGCAGGTTGAGCAGCAGTGCGAGCATCGACAGGCCGCGCATCCAGGTGCGGTGGATTGGAGCCGGTGGATTGCGTGGTGTGGGGAAGGTCATCCCTTGATGGTCGCGGCGCGGCGGCCATCACGCAACCCCGGGCATGGGAGAAGCGTCGCGTAGTTCGGGGTGTACCGTTCGGACGCAGAGCAAACCGGGCTTGAAGTCCCCTCTCCCCTCGGAAGAGGGGTGGGGGAGAGGGTTCGGTTGCAGAGCGTAACTCCGGGCTCCGCCCGCACCCTCATCCGGCGCTTCGCGCCACCTTCTCCCACAGGGAGAAGGGAAGGGGCTGGAGCCCCGCTCCCACTCCATGCGCCGCTAAACTAAGGTTTTTGCCGCGAGCCCGCGATGCCTTACACACCGATCGTCGCCACCCTGGGCTATGTGCTGTCGCCGGATCGCCAGCAGGTGCTGATGATCCATCGCAATGCGCGGCTGGATGACTTGCACCTGGGCAAGTACAACGGCCTGGGCGGCAAGATGGAGCCGGGCGAGGACGTCGCCACCTGCATGCGGCGCGAGATTCGCGAGGAGGCCGGCATCGAGTGCGAGTCGATGCAGCTGCGCGGCACGCTGAACTGGCCCGGTTTCGGCAAGCAGGGCGAGGACTGGCTCGGTTTCATCTTCCTGATCGACGGCTACAGCGGCGCGCCGCTGGACGCCAATCACGAGGGCACGCTGGAATGGGTGGCACGCGATCGGCTGATGGAGCTGCCGATGTGGGAAGGCGATCGCCACTTCCTGCCGCTGGTGTTCGATGACGACCCGCGCCCGTTCCACGGCGTGATGCCGTACAAGGATGGCCGCATGCAGTCGTGGTCGTTCTGTCGGTTGTAAAGGGAGCCTTGAATAGCCGCCTTTTTGCTCGTCATTCCCGCGAAAGCGGGAATCCATTTTGATCTTGCGAAACAGCAACATGGATTCCCGCTTTCGCGGGAATGACGTCACGGGGGGAGGATGTCGTTACCCCTTTTGGCGAATGACGACGTCGCGCGACGTGGAAACCGCGGCTCGCTACGGCACATCGGCCAACCACGCCGGGCTGGAAAACCGCTCGCGCGCCAGCGCATCGGCGCGGGTGAGTTCGTCGGCACGCAGGATGTCGTTGGTGAGTCCGTGGCGGCGGCGGAAGGTGGCGATCATGCGTTCGATCACCGCCTCGCGCGGCAGGCCGGTCTGGCTGCGCAGCGGGTCGACCCGCTTGGCGGCGCTGGTGGTGCCCTTGTCGGAAAGCTTCTCGCGGCCGATACGCAGCACGTCGAGCATCTTCGCCGCGTCGATGTCGTAGGCCATCGTCACGTGGTGCAGCACCGCGCCGCCGCGGTGCGCCTGCGCGGCGCCGGCGATCTTGCCGCCTTCGGAGGTGATGTCGTTGAGCGGCTGGTACCACGCCTTGATGCCCAGCGTGGCCAGCGCCTCGATCACCCATTCGTCCATGTGCGCGTAGGCCTGCTGGAACGACAAGCCCTTGATCAGCGACAGCGGCGCGTAGATCGAGTAGGTGATCGTGTTGCCCGGTTCGATGAACATGGCGCCGCCGCCGGATATCCGCCGCACCACCTCGATGCGGTGCCGCTGCGCGGCCTGCATGTCGACCTCGTTGCGCAACGACTGGAAGCGCCCGATCACCACCGCCGACGCGGCCCATTCCCAGATGCGCAGGGTCGGCGGACGCCGCCCGGCGCCGACCTCGTGCACCAGCGCGTCGTCCAGCGCCATGTGCAGGCTGGGCGACTGGGGCAGGGTGTGGATCAGCTGCCAGTCGTGGTCGCGCCACTCGCTGCGCATCATGGCGCGGTGCCTTCTTCGTCCACGGCGCGGCGCACCGCGATCGCGATGGCCTGCGCGGAAAGGCCGTACATCATCACGTCGCCGGCGAGGGCCCGCTGCAACGCGGCAGTGAGCGCGGCCTCGTCGGCGTCCCCGGGTTGGCCGTCCAGGGCACGGTTGATCGCGTCCAGTGCGCTGTCCGGTTCCAGGAAGAAGTCACCGCTCACTTGTACATCGGCGAGCCGGCCGTCGCGGACTTCCAGGTCAACCACCACCAGCTTGCCGCCAGGCATCTTGTATTCGCCGTGCATGTGCGCGTCCCGAAACTCCTCGTCGCCAGACGCATAGTGTGCCTCGTGGCACCCGCCAATGCCAAAGGCCACGGCGATTGCCGCGGCCTTTGGCCGGTTTCAGCGCATTTCCAGGTTCAGCGCCTTGGCGATCGCCTCCCACGACACATACTTGTAGTTCTGGTTTCCCGACGGCAGCACGTTGCGGCCGTCCTGGGCGATCATCGCGCCGTGTTCGAAGCCGGGGCCGAGGTTGCGGCTGGTGACGTCGAGTCCGTCGGTCTGCGAGATGCCGTCGATGCCGCGTGCGCCGTCGGCGACCACGGCGAACGAGCCCAGGTAGGCGTGGTCGCCTTCGCGGCGGTACACCGCGTAGGTGTTGTTGCCCTGGCTGGAGACCACGATGTAGCCGCGGCCGTTGCCCAGGTCGTAGATACCCATGCCTTCGATGTCGTCCTTGATCGCCGGGTTGCTGTCCACGCGGTCGATCGCGGTCATCGCGTCGCCGCCGTCGGGCTCCGCGTTCATCCGCCACAGGGCGACGTCTTCCTCGCCCACGTAGAGCGCGCCGGCGACGTCGTCGGCCACGCAGCCCTCGGCCTGGCTGGCCAAGTGAAACTCGCGCACCTGCTTGATGCGCACCCGGCCGTTGCCCGCATCGAGCAGTTCCCACTGGCGCATCAGGCCGTCGCCGGTGTTGATGAACACGTAGGTCTTGGCGCTCTTCGGGCTGTGGTACATGCACAGGCCGTAGGGATCGTCCAGACCGGTGGCCTGCACGCCGTCAGCGATGTCGACCAGCTCGCGCCTGTCCGGGTCGAGCCGGTAGATCGCCACGGATTTGTGCGTGCGGTCGCTGGCGGTGACCAGGGTTACCGGCTTGCCGCCCAGCATGAAGCCGTCACGCAGGTCGGTGTTGTTCATCTTGCCGTCGGGCCGGAACTGCAGCAGCTCGCCCTGCATGTCGTAGAGCACCATGCCGGCCTTCTTGTCGGTGGCCACGATCAGGCTCTTCGCCGGATCGGTGGGGTGCGCCCAGATCGCCGGATCGTCCGCGGCATCGCCATAGCTGGCCACCGGCACGGTCTCCACCAGCGCGGTGACCGTGGGCAGCGGCGGTGGCTCCTGCGCGCGCGGATCCCGTGGCGTGCCGGCCGGCCGGCCGAGTGCGTGGGCGACGTCGGCCATCGATACCGCCTGGTGGTTGGCGCCGCCGTCCTCGTCGCTGATCAGCAGCATGCCGTGGGGGAAGGTGTCGTCCACGGCGGCGCTGGTGGCGAACAGTGGGCCGGGTTCGCCGACCGCCTTGCCCTGGTCGGCGGTGGTGACGCCGAAGCTGCCGAGCCAGGCGTCGTGGTCGGCGCGGTCGTAGACGTTGATGCGGCCCTTGGAAGTGTCCGCGGCGAGCAGCCACTGGCTGCCCTTGCCGCCGTCGTACAGGGCCACGCCCTCGACCTTCTTGCCGAGGTGGCCCAGTCGTGGCGCGTCGACCAGGGTGGCCGACAGGTCGGCCTCGGGATCGCCGTTCAGGCGCCAGATGCCCACCGCCTGTTCGGCGACATAGAGATTGCCGTCGCGGTCGGCGCTGCACTGTTTCAGCTTCGACGGCAGGTTGATCCGGCGCACCTGGCGCGCATCGAGCTTGCCGTCGGTGGTGGCGTAGATCATCTGCTGATCCACTTCGCCGGCATCGCCGACCACCACGGCGTACAGCGCGCCGTCCAACCGGTAGCGAAACAGACATACGCCCTCGACCGCGAAGCCGAGCGGGATGGCGCGTGCGCCGGCCTCGACCGGCGTGGCGCCGTCCATGGTGAACAGCCGCAGGCTGTTGTGGGTGGCGTCCAGCGCGGCCAGCACCGTGGTCGGCTTGCCGGCCAGCGGGAAACCGTAGCTCACGGCGACGCCGGCGGCCTCGCCGGCCGGCACGCTGGCCCGGCGCTTGCCGTCGAGGCCGTAGACCTCCAGCCCGCCCAGCGCCGCGGTGGCCACCAGATGGGGCGCCGCCGATGACGTGGCGGCGGCGACCAGCACGCTGAAGTCGGTCTTGCCGCTGGCGGTGGCCTGGGTCTGCTGCCGTGCGCGCACGACGCCAGTCGTCGTCGCGGAGGCCGCTGCATCGTGCGCAGCCGGCGCGCAGCCGGCCAGCATCGACAGCAGGAGCAGCGATGTCGCGAGTCTGCAAAGAAGCCGTGTTTTCATTTCCCTGTCTCCTCGTGCGGGCGGCGGTGCCGGCGCTGGCGCCGTGCGGTGATGGATCAACCATACGGCAGAAAAAACCATTTTGCACGAAACATTCTAAATGTGTTGCATTTTGGAATGTTTGTTCGTATTCTCGGGTTGCCAGCACTTCGCCGCGGGGGCGTAGTCGAGGGTGGCACACGGCTTCGGGGGTAGATGATCCATGCACACTTTTCGTCGAAATGCGTTGCACGCGGCACTCCTGTTGAGCGGCAGCCTGCTGGCGACGTCCAGCGTGGCGTTCGCCAATGACACTGCTCAGCCGGCAGGCGACGCGCAAGCCGGCGGCCAGCAGGCCGGCAGCGAAGGCCAGGCCGCGCCGCAGACGGACGCACAGAAGAAACAGGCGGCAGTGGATCTGCAGTCGGTGGTGGTTACCGGCAACATCGGCTACCGCAACCACATCGACGTGCCGGCGCCGGTGCTGGTCTACGATCAGCAGTTCTTCGCCAAGTTCGAGCCGGTCTCGGTGGGCGACCAGCTGCGGCGCGTGCCGGGCATTGCCTTCGTCGGCGACGTCGGCGAGTCGGTGGCGCCGGAGATGCGCGGCCTGGGCAACGGCTACACGCAGATCCTGGTCAACGGCCGCGCCGTGCCCGGCATCGGCAACGACCGCTCGGTGGCGGTGGATCGCATCCCGGCCGAAATCATCGACCGCATCGAGATCATCCGCTCGCCGTCGGCCGATTTCGACAGCCAGGGCGTGGGCGGCACCATCAACATCATCCTCAAGGACGGCGCGACCCTGCCGCCCGGCGTGATCGTGCGCATCGGCGAGACCTGGGACAAGAAGACCGGCCGGTTCCGTCCCAACGCGGCGGTGTCCTGGTCCGGCCGCAACGATGCCGACACGGTGTTCTACTCGCTGACCTTCGATGCGCAGAAGCGCTTCAACGAGAAGCACGCGATCCAGGAAGTGGTGGACGGCAACACAGTCGGTTTCGCCGACGAGGTGGCCGCCCACGGCGACGGCCACAGCCTGCAAAGCTGGAACGACATCTCCAAGTCGCGGGCGGCGTCGCGCGAGGAGCAGGGCGATACCCGCGAGTCGAAGGATCTGTCCTTCAATGGTGACGTGACCTTTCGCATGTCCGACGTATCCAGCCTGCGGCTGGACGCGTTCGCGCTGAAGACCCGCCGCACCGAACAGGAGGACACGCGCACCTACGAGGGCGACGGCAGCGTCGGCGGGCTCGACCTGGCCAACCCGGAGCTGAAGTACGAGACCACGCCGATCGACGAGGACAGCTACGGCCTGTCGGCGTTGTTCAACACCTCGTTCAACGAGCGCACCGATTTCGAGGCCTACCTGGCGCGCAACAGCACCAAGGGCAGCACCGTAAAGCACTATTTCAAGGACACGCCGGACAAGAAGGACAAGATCAAGGGCACTGCCGCCGACGACAAGAACTGGCAGGGCGATGCCTCGGTGACGCGGCGCATGCCGGATCTGGCCCGTTCGATGGGCATCGACGCGGCCTCGCTGAAGGTGGGCGTGCAGCTCAAGAACAAGAATCGCACCTACACCGACACGCAGGTCTCGGGGCTGAGCAAATCCAAGCAGAAGGGCACCGAGGGCCGCTTCGACTACAAGGAGGATCGTTTCGACACCTTCGCCCTGGTCGACTGGAACATCAACTCGAAGCTCACCGTGACCACCGGCGTGCGCGGCGAGAAGACCCGCACCACGCAGGATTACCTCACGGTGGAAACCGAGAACGGCGCGCCCGTGGGGCAAACCGCCGGGCATGCCGACAGCCATGAGTTCATGCTCAATCCGTCGGCGCATCTGCAGTGGAAGGTGACCGACACCGACCAGGTGCGCTTCAGCGTGGCGCGCACCGTGCGCCGCCCCAGCGTCGACCAGCTGGTGCCGTCGGTGACCCTGGAATCGCCCGGCGACTACGACGTGACCATGGGCAATCCGAATCTGAAGATGGAGCGCGCGTTGGGCTTCGACCTGGGCTACGAGCGCACTATCGGCAGGAACGGCGTGATCGGCATGAACCTGTTCCAGCGCAACATCTCCGACCTGATCGGCCTGGTCAGAACCGCGCAGCCAGTGAGCGACGCCGGCCAGGATCCGGCCGATTTCCCCGGCGGCCTGTACACCTTCCAGAACCTGGGCAGCGCCAAGGTGCGCGGCGTCGAGTTCGACATGTCGATGCCGCTGAGCTTCATGGGCATGGAACACACCGGCATCTTCGGCAACTACACCCGGCTGTTCTCCAAGCGGCTGAATCCGATCACCGGCCGCGACACCACCGTCGATGATCAGCCGACCTATGTCTACAACGCCGGCGTGACCCAGGACATTCCCGCGTGGAAGGCGGCCTTCGGCGCCAGCTACCAGAAACAGGGCGTTGCCTACCAGCACAACTCGCCCGGAGAGATGCAGACGACGAAGTACGGCGGCAACCTGGAGATCTTCCTGGAGAAGCGCCTGGGCAAGGCCTTCGTGCTGCGCCTGACCGGCACCAACCTGCTCGATGCGTGCAGCCAGCAGCTGGAGCAGGATTTTGCCGGCGACGACGCCGCCACGATGATGGCCAACAATCGCGCGTACAACGTGGACTTCATGGAGCTGGAGCGCGAGTGTTCGTCGCCGCGCTGGTCGCTCACGCTGCGTGCGGTGTTCTAGGATCCCGGGCATTCGTCCCCACGATGGTTGGCGGCGATCCACTCCCCGGATCGCCGTTTTTTTGAGTGGTACCCGCAAACCTGACTGACAAGTGGTGAGGCACGGCCACAACCTCACTCGATCACCCTGAGCGTAGGCCCAAAGGGCCGAAGTCGAAGGGCCGGCGCCGACGGGCGCTTCGACTTCGCTTGCTGTCGCAGGCTACGCTCAGCGCGAACGAAGATTCGGCCGAACCTCGCCGTCTGTCAGGATCCCCGATACGCGAGGAGCAATTCATGTCGTCGAAACGTTCCGCAAGATCGCTTTTCCTTCCGTCGAGCCTGCTTGTCGCCGCACTGGCTCTGGCCGGTCTTGGCGGTTGCGCGCAGCCGACCCCGGGCGCGCCTTCCATCGCCGCCAGCACCACCGCACCGGCGGCCGCGTCCAGCACGCTGAAACTCGAACGGGTGGTGATGTTGATGCGCCACGGCGTGCGCCCGCCGACCAAGCCGCAGGTCACGCCCAAGGGCAGCAACCCGCAGCCGTGGCCGCAATGGAGCGCCGGTTACGGCGAGTTGACCGGGCATGGCTACGACGCGGTGCGCCTGCTGGGCCGCTGGGATCGCCTGAACTGGGCGGCGCGCGGCCTGTTGCCTGCCACCGGCTGTCCTGCGGCGAAGGAGGTAGAGGTTGCCGCCAGTTCCAAGTCGCGCACCCAGGACACGGCGCGCGCGCTGGTCGAGGGCCTGGCGCCGGGTTGCGGCATCCATGTCGCATTCCCCGCGAAGGCTGACGACGTCGAGTTCCATCCGCTGCAGACCCACGCCATGGCGCTCGACGCCGACAAGGCGCTGGCCGCCGTGCAGGCGCTGATGCCGCCCGGTGGCATGGCGGCGGAAGTGCGTGCGCAGGCACCGCTGTTCGCCCTGCTCAACCAGGCGATGGGCTGCACGCCGGGAGCCGCCTGCGATCTTTCGAAGATGCCGGCCGGGCTGGATCGCAACGACGACGAGCGGCCCAAGATCGGCGACCCGTTCGGCATCGCTTCCACCGCCAGCCAGACCTTCCTGCTCGAATACCTGCAGGGCATGCCGATGAAGGACGTGGCCTGGGGCCATCTGGATCGCGAGCAGATCGGCAGGCTGCTGGAATTCCACGCGCTGAAGTTCCGCTACGAAGGGCGTGCACCTTACGTGGCCGCACGCGCCGCCTCGCCCCTGGCCGCACGCATGCTGGGCGCGGTGGAGCACGGCCCGAAGCTGACGGTGCTGGTCGGCCACGACACCAACATCGCCGACCTCGGCGGCATGCTCGACCTGCACTGGCAGGTGCCCGACTACCCGCGCGACGACCCGCCGCCCGGCGGTGCGATCGGTTTCGAGGTGCTGGCCAATCCGGCGGGCCAGCAGTTCGTGCGGGCGTTCTACCGTGCGCAGACGATGGATCAGGTGCGCGAGCTGCAGCAGCTCGATGCGGCCAACGCGCCGTCGTACACCTACCTGCCGATCCCCGGCTGCGCCGAGCGCTGCCCGATCGCGGATTTCGAAAAGATCGTAAGCGCGAAGCTGGTCAAGCCGTTGCGTACGCCGGCAGCTGATTGACGCCCCGTGCCGGTAGGAGCGCACCCTGTGCGCGATGGCTCTTCGTCACGTGACGGAAAGCATCGCGCACAGGGTGCGCTCCTACGGGGTATCCGGCTCAGTTCGGCGGGGCCGCAAGCAGCACCGGCGCCCCGGTTTTCAGGGATTCGGCCGCTGCCTCGGCCAGCGCCAGCGCCGCCACGCCATCGGCGTAGCCGATCGCGGCCGGCGCGCCGTCGAGCATGTCGGCGAAGTGATCCATCTCGCGGCGATAGGCTTCGGCGTAGCGGTCGAGGAAGAAGTTCTGGAAGCGGTCGGCGGCGACGCCGGTTTCGCTCCATACCTGCACCGTGCTTTCGGTGACGTTGTCGGCGCGCACCATGCCGGCCGAGGCGAACGCCTCGATGCGCTGGTCGTAGCCGAAGCCGCTGCGGCGGCTGTTGGAGATCACGCAGAGTTTGCCCGTGGCGGTCTTCAGCACGGTGCGCGCGGTATCGACGTCGCCGAGTTCGCCAATCGCCGGATCGACCAGGCAGCTGCCGGCGGCGTAGACCTCGACCGGCTCCTCGCCCAGCAGCCAGCGCGCCATGTCGAAATCGTGGATCGCCATGTCCTTGAACAGGCCGCCGGAGACGGCGACGTAGGAGGGTGGTGGCGGCGATGGGTCGTTGGAGGTGATCTGCAGGCTTTCGATGCGGCCGATGGCGCCGCTGTCCAGCCGGGCTTTCAGCGCCTGAAAATTCGGATCGAAGCGGCGATTGAAGGCGAGCAGCATGTTCGCGCTGGTGAGCGCCTTCGCCGCGCCACGGGCGCGCCCGAGATCCTGGTCGACGGGCTTTTCGCAGAAAATCGCCTTGCCGGCGGCGGCCGCGCGCACGCTGTAGTCGAGATGGGTGTCGGTGGAGCTGGCGATGATCACGCCGCGGATCGACGGATCGGCCAGCGCCGCCTCCAGCGTGGTCACCGCGGTGTTCCATTCGGCGGCCAGCGCCTGCGCCGAGGCGTTGATCGCGTCGATCACCCCGGTCAGTTCGATGCGCGGGTGCAGCGCGGCGTTGCGGGCATGGATGCGACCGATGCGGCCGGCGCCGATGAGTGCGACTTTGTGCATGATGGTGTCCCGCTCAGAGTTTGAAGACCTGGCCGTGCTGCGCGGACCACGCACAAGCTTCAGCCAGAACCAGGGCCGCCACGCCGTCGGCGTAGTCGGTGCAGGGCGTGGCGCGACCGTGCACCACCTCGGCGAAATGATCGATCTGCGCGCGGTAGGCGTCGCGGTAGCGCTCGGCGAACGCGGGCATGATCGGCGCGCCGCTGCTGCCTGTGTCGGTCAGCGTATGCACGGTATCGCGCGCCACGTTGCCGGCGCAGATCATGCCGGCGGAGCCGAACGCCTCGATGCGCTGGTCGTAGCCGTAGCCGCTGCGGCGGGTGTTGGAGATCACGCACAGCCGCCCGCCGGCGGTTTTCAGTACGCAGCGGGCGGTGTCGACGTCGCCCTGGCGGCCGATCTCCGGATCCACCAGGCAACTGGCGCTGGCGTACACCTCGACCGGTTCTTCGCCCATCAGCCAGCGCGCCATGTCGAGGTCGTGGATGGTGAAGTCCTTGAACAGGCCGCCGCTGGTCGGGATGAAGCCGGGTGGCGGTGCGGCGGGGTCGTGGTTGACCAGGTGCAGCGTCTCCAGCTTGCCGACGGCGCCGGCATCCAGCTGTTGCTTGAGGCGAGCGAACTGCGGATCGAAGCGGCGGTTGAAGCCGAGCAGGAAGCGCGCGTCGGCGAACTTCGACTGAGCCGCACGCACCTTCGCCAGATCCAGGTCGATCGGCTTTTCGCAGAACACCGCCTTGCCCGCACCGACCGCCGCCAGTGCGTGGCCCAGATGCTGGTCGGTGGTGCTGCAGATCAAGACGCCGCCGATGGCGGGGGCGGCCAGTGCGTGTTCCAGCGACACCATTCCGGCGCCGAATGCCGCGGCGAAGCCGGCGGCTGCCGGGCGCGGATCGACCACGTACTTGAGGCGCAGGCCGGGGTGGCGGGCGGCATTGGGGCCATGCACCTGGCCCATGCGCCCGGCGCCGATCAGGACAACGTCGATTCTGTCCAAGAGTAAACTCCCCCGAGAGTCGCGTTCATAAAAATGGAATCGATATTCCGTTTCGAAGTGTAATAGAATTTCCGGGAAGTTGCGCCATATTTCACTCATGCGCCCGCCGGCGCAGCAAGCACGAAGGAACAAGCACCATGGTCGAAATGGACGTGCCGCCCACCAGCGCGGATGAACTGCGAACCGCCATCCTCGATCGCTACGAGTCCCTCAGCAAACGCCTGCAGCAGATCGCCCGCTACGTGCTCGACGAGCCGAACGCCGTCGCGCTGGAAACGCTGGCGGTGCTGGCCGAGCGCTGCAGCGTGCAGCCGTCGGCGATCGTGCGCTTCGCCAAGTCGTTCGGTTTCGACGGCGCTTCGCAGATGCAGCGGCTGTTCCGCGACGGGCTGCTCTCGGGCAATGCCTCGCTGGGCTACGGCGAACGCGTGCGCCAGTTCAGCCAGACGGTGGATGGCAAGACCGTGGGTGACCCGAGCCAGGTGCTGGCCGAGTTCGTCGAGGGCAACGTGCTGGCCCTGCGCAACCTGGCCGATGCGGTCGGCAGAAAGAACCTCGCCGCCGCGGTCAAGCTGATCCAGGAGGCCGAAACCGTCTACGTGGCCGGCTTCCGCCGCTCGTTTCCGGTGGCCGCCTACCTCGCTTATTCGTTGCACCAGGTGGACAAGAAGACCGTGTTCATCGACAGCATCGGCGGCATGACCCGCCAGCAGATTCACGCGATCACCCGCCACGACCTGCTGATCGCGGTGAGCTATCACCCTTACGCGGAGGAGGCGGTGCAATTGATCGACGCCGCCACCGAGAAGCACTGCAAGGTGCTGTCGATCAGCGACAGCCTGGTCAGCCCGGTGGCCAAACCGGCGACGGTGGTGCTGCAGGTGCGCGAAGCCGAGGTGCGCAAGTTCCGCTCGCTGTCGACATCGATGTGCCTGGCCCAGGCGCTGGTGATTTCGTATGCGTTCGCCAGCAGCGCGCCGGCCCGCAACAGCTCGAAACTGGGGGCGCGCAAGCCGTCCAGAAAATGAAACATATGTTGCTTTTTATAGAAAAATAGAATATATGTTACGTGCATTCGGCGCGATGGGTGCCGGGTACCCGTGAGAGAAGTGCATATGGAAGGGGCGCAGCGTCAGCTTGACCTGATCACCATCGGGCGATCCTGCATCGATCTGTATGGCGAGCAGGTCGGGGGGCGGCTCGAAGACATGATGTCGTTCGCCAAGTACATCGGCGGCAGCCCCACCAACACCGCCGTCGGCGCGGCCCGGCTCGGGTTGCGCACTGGCCTGGTCACCCGCGTGGGCGCCGATCACTTCGGTCGTTTCATCAGCGAACAGTTGTTCCGCGAAGGCGTCTCCACGACGGGCGTCGTCACCGATCGCGAACGGTTGACCGCGCTGGTGTTTCTCGGTATCCGCGACCCGGACACCTTTCCGCTGATCTTCTACCGCGAGAACTGCGCCGACATGGCGCTGGAGATGGACGACATCGACAGCGGCTTCATGCAGTCGGCACGCGCGGTGCTGATCAACGGTACGCACCTGTCGCAAACGAACGTGTTCGACGCTTCGGTGCACGCCTGCCGCATCGCCCGTGCGGCGGGTGCGCGGGTGGTGTTCGACATCGACTATCGCCCGGTGCTGTGGGGCCTCACCGGCAAGGACATGGGCGAGAACCGCTTCGTTGCCGATGCCGGCGTCACCGCGCGGCTGCAGCAGGTGTTGCCGCTGTGCGACCTGATCGTGGGCACCGAGGAGGAGATGCACATCCTCGGCGGCTCCACCGATACGGTCGCCGCGCTGCGCGCGATCCGCGCGAAGACCGGGGCGCTGCTGGTGTGCAAGCGCGGCGCGCACGGTTGTTCGGCATTCTCCGCGGCGATTCCGGACAGCCTGGATCAAGGCGTGGTCGGGCGCGGTTTCCAGGTCGAGGTATTCAACGTGCTGGGTGCCGGCGATGCCTTCATGGCCGGCTTCCTGCGCGGCTGGCTGCGCGGCGAGCCGCTGGCGACGAGCTGCGAGTACGGCAACGCCTGCGGCGCCATCGTGGTCTCGCGTCACGGTTGCGCCCCGGCAATGCCGACATGGGATGAATTGCAGTTGTTCCTCGACGGCAGCGCGCGGCCATTCCGTCTGCGCGACGACGTGGAGCTGGAACATGTGCACTGGGCGTCCACCCGCACCCGGGTGCATGAAGACCTCACCGTGCTGGCGATGGATCATCGCAGCCAGTTCGAGGACATGTGCCGCGAGAGCGGTGCCGATCCGGCACGCATCCCCGCGTTCAAGGCGCTGGCGCTGCAGGCGGTGGATCGGCTGGCGCAGGGCGACGACCGCTTCGGCGTGCTGCTGGATGGCCGCTACGGCATGCGTGGCCTGGAAGCCGCGGCGGATCATCCGTACTGGATCGGCCGCCCGATCGAGGTTCCCGGTTCGCGTCCGCTGGCGTTCGAGAGTTCGCCCGACGTGGCCACCGAGCTGGCGACATGGCCGTACAACCACGTCGTCAAATGCCTGGCGTTCTATCACCCGGACGATCCGCCGGCGCTGTGCGAGCAGCAGGAGCGGCAGTTGCTGCGGTTGCAGGACGCCTGCCGCAAGACCCGTCACGAGCTGCTGGTGGAAGTGATCTCGTCGCGCCACGGCGCGATCGATGCGCATACCGCGGCACGCGCGATCCAGCGCCTCTATGATCGGGGCATGAAACCGGACTGGTGGAAACTCGAACCCGCCGCCGACCTCGCCACCTGGGCGAATATCGAACAGGTGATCCGCGGCAACGATCCGCAGTGCCGCGGTGTGCTGCTGCTGGGGCTGCATGCGCCCAGCGAGGTGCTGGCCGATTCGTTCCGCGTTGCCGCCGGCAGCCCCATCGTCAAGGGTTTCGCCGTGGGTCGCACGATCTTTGCCGATGCCGCGGCGCGCTGGCTGGCCGGCGACATCGACGACGAGGCGGCGATCGCCGACCTGTCCGCGCGCTTCGGCGTGCTGGTCGAAGCCTGGCGTACCGCACGCGCAGCGACCGATCGCCAGCGCGAGGCCGTCTGAGGTGGCGGCCGTGCGACTGACTGCCGCGCAGGCCACGATTCGCTGGTTGATGGCGCAGTACGTGATCGTCGATGGCCAGGAGTTGCCGTATTTCGCCGGCGTCTGGGCGATCTTCGGGCACGGCAACGTGGCCGGCCTCGGCGAGGCGCTGCATGCCGCACGCGAGACGTTCCCGACCTGGCGCGCGCATAACGAGCAGGGCATGGCGCACGCCGCGATCGCGTATGCGAAGCAGATGCGCCGCCGCCGCGCGATGGTCTGCACAAGCTCGATCGGCCCCGGCGCCACCAACATGGTGACCGCCGCGGCGCTGGCCCACGTCAACCGCTTGCCGGTGCTGCTGCTGCCCGGCGACGTGTTCGCCAGCCGCCAGCCCGACCCGGTGCTGCAACAAGTCGAGGATTTCACCGACGGCACGGTCTCGGCCAACGATTGTTTCCGTCCGGTGTCGCGTTATTTCGATCGCATCACCCGGCCCGAACAGATCATGGATGCGTTGCCCAAGGCGCTGGCGACGATGCTCGATCCGGCCACTTGCGGCCCTGCCACGATCGGCTTCTGCCAGGACGTGCAGGCCGAAGCGTTCGATTACCCCGACGCGTTCTTTGCGCGACGGTTGTGGCGTGGGCGTCGCCAGAACGCCGACAGCGGTGAACTGGATGCGCTGGTCGCGGCGCTGAAGGCGGCCAAACATCCGCTGCTCGTCGCTGGCGGCGGTGTGCTCTACAGCGAGGCCGAAACCGCGCTGAAGGCGTTGGTCGAAGCGACCGGCCTGGCCGTAGCCGAAACCCAGGCCGGCAAGGGCGCGCTGGCATGGAATCATCCGAATGCGCTGGGTTCGATCGGCGTCACCGGCTCCAGCGCGGCCAACGCGGCCGCGGCACGCGCCGATCTGGTGGTTGGTATCGGCACGCGGCTGGCGGATTTCACCACCGGCTCGCGCAGCCTGTTTGCCAACGCGCGCAAGGCGCAGATCAACGTGCAGCCGTTCGACGCGCACAAGCACGACGCGTTGCCGGTGGTCGGCGATGCGCGCACGGTGCTGCAGGCATTGACCACGGCGCTGGCCGGCTGGCATGCGCCGGCGCTCGCTGCGAAGGAAGTGATGGAATGGAATGCCGCGGTGGATGCCGCCACCGCCGCACCAGCCACCCAAACTTTGCCCAGCGACGCCCAGGTGATCGGCGCGGTGCAGCGCAGTGTCGACGACGCCGCCATCGTGGTGTGTGCCGCCGGCGGCCTGCCGGGCGAGCTGCACAAGTTGTGGCGCACGTCGCACGTGGGCGGTTACCACGTCGAATACGGCTACTCGTGCATGGGTTACGAGATCGCCGGCGGGCTGGGCGTGAAGATGGCCGCGCCCGATCGCGAAGTGGTCGTGATGGTCGGCGACGGCAGCTACCTGATGTTGAACTCGGAGCTGGCCACCTCGGTGATGCTGGGCCTGAAGCTTGTTGTGGTGCTGCTGGACAACCGCGGCTACGGCTGCATCAACCGCCTGCAGCACGCCACCGGCGGTGCCGGTTTCAACAACCTGCTGGCCGACGCCGCGCACGAAGTGCTGCCGTCGATCGACTTCGCCGCGCACGCAGCCAGCCTCGGTGCGCTGTCCGAGCATGTCGGCACGATCGGCGAGCTTGAATCCGCCATGGCACGCGCCCGCGCCGCCACGCGCAGCTACGTGGTGGTGATCGACACCGACCCACTGAAGACCACCGAAGCCGGTGGCTGGTGGTGGGACGTGGCCGTACCCGAAGTTTCCGAACGCCCTGAAGTCGAGGCCGCGCGGTGCGCCTACGAACAGGGCATCCGACAGAAGAAGGATTTGCCATGAGCATCCGTTTCGGCGTCAGCCCGATCGCCTGGGCCAACGACGACATGCCCGAGCTGGGCGGCGACACGCCACTGGAAAGCATCCTGCGCGACATCCAGGAGCTGGGCTTCGAAGGCGTCGAGCTGGGCGGCAAGTTCCCGCGCACCGCTGCCACGCTGAAACCGCTGCTGGCGCGTTACCGGCTGGACCTGATCGGCGGCTGGTACAGCGGCTCGCTGCTGACGCAGTCGGCGCACGACGAGATCGTGGCGCTGCAGCCGCATCTGGAACTACTCAAGGCGATGGGCAGCAAGGTCTTCGTGTTCGCCGAAACCAGCAACGCGATCCACGGCCAGCGCAACCGGGCCATGCAGGACACACCACAGCTCGGTGCGGACGAGTGGGCGGTGTTCGGCCAGCGCATGACCGAGGTGGCCGATTACATCCAGGCGCAAGGCATCCGCTTCGCCTATCACCATCACCTCGGCACCGTGGTTGAGCGCGCGGCGGATCTGCAGGCCTTCCTGCGCCACACCGGCGCATCGGTCGGGTTGACCCTGGACACCGGCCATGCCGCGCTGGGCGGTATCGATGCGCTGAAACTGATCGCCGAACACCCTGGCCGCGTGGCCCACGTGCATTGCAAGGACGTGCGCCGCGACGTGTTCGACAAGATCCGCGCGGCCGGTTCGAGTTTCCTCGACGGCGTACTCGCCGGCATGTTCACCGTGCCCGGCGATGGCGGGCTGGATTACGCGGCGCTGATGGCCGCGCTGGCGAAGATCAACTACAGCGGCTGGATCGTGATCGAGGCCGAGCAGGATCCGGCACTGGCCGACCCGCGCACCTATGCGCAACTCGGTCTCGGCACGCTGCGCGAGCGCGCCGCCGCCGCGGGGCTGCAGTGATGAAAATTCCGACGAACCTCCCAACGACTGTCACCCCAGCGAAAGCTGGGGTGACAGGTAAAAGCCGGATTGCGCGAGGTGCCTGCTGATGGCCGGCCTGCGCGTACGCCCGCACGCCGCCGCTGCCGACGGCACCGTGCTGGAAGTGACTCCGGCCAGCGCCGGCTGGGAACATGTTGGTTTCCGCGTGGTGAAGTTGGCTGGCGGCCAGCGCTTTGCCGGTGGCGAAGCGGGGCGCGAAGCCTGCCTGGTGATCGTTGCCGGCATGGCCGATATCGATGCGGGTGGGCTGCACTACGTGCATGTCGGCGGTCGCAGCAATCCGTTCGAGGATCGGGCGCCCGGCGCGGTCTATGTGCCGGCCGGCGTGGCCTATGAAGTGGTCGCCAGCGGCCCGGTCGAGCTGGCCGTGTGCACGGCGCCGGGATCGGGACAGGGCGTGCCGCGGCTGATCGCCGAATCGATGATGAGCCGCGAGGTACGCGGCAGCGGCACCAACACGCGCTACGTGCGCAACATCCTGCCGCAGACCGAACCGGCCGACGGCCTGCTGGTGGTCGAGGTGATCACCCCCGGCGGGCACTGGTCGAGTTATCCGCCGCACAAGCACGACACTGCCGCTCCGAATGCGGAAACCGCGCTGGAGGAAACCTACTACCACCGTTTGAATCCGCCGCAGGGTTTCGCCTTCCAGCGCGTCTACACCGACGACCGTTCGCTCGACGAAACCGTCTGCGTCGAGGACGGCGACGTGGTGATGGTGCCGCGCGGCTACCACCCGGTCGGCACGCCGCACGGCTACGACCTGTACTACCTCAACGTGATGGCGGGCCCGCACCGCCAGTGGATTTTCCGCAACGACCCGGCACACGACTGGATCGCGCGGCGCAACACCTGAACTGGTCGGTGCCCGGCTTCAGTCCCCGAAAGCCGATCACGCTGAGCCCTTCGACAAGCTCAGGACAGGCGTAGCTTGCGTCAGCAAGCGGAGTCGAAGCGCCGCGGCGGCTTGCCCTTCGACTTCGGCGCTGCGCGCCTACGCTCAGGGGGATCGGTTACGGGACGGGAGTTGGCACCAACCAGAACACCTCATCCAAGGAGTGAGTCATGCGCAGCATCGAACATTTCATCGGCGGCCAATCGGTCACCGGCACGTCCGGCCGTTACAGCGACGTCTACGATCCGAACAGCGGCCAGGTGCAGGCGAAGGTGTCGCTGGCCAACGCCGCCGAGCTGGATCGCGCGGTGCAGAACGCCGCCGCCGCGCAGCCGGGCTGGGCCGCGGTCAATCCGCAGCGTCGCGCGCGGGTGATGATGGAATTCGTGCGCCTGCTCAACCTGCACAAGAACGAACTGGCCGAGCTGCTGGCCAGTGAACACGGCAAGGTGGTGTCCGATGCGCACGGCGACGTGCTGCGCGGGCTGGAGGTGATCGAGTTCGCCTGCGGCATCCCGCATCTGCAGAAGGGCGAATATACCCAGGGCGCGGGCCCGCATATCGACGTCTATACGGCGCACCAGCCGCTGGGCGTGGTGGCCGGTGTCACTCCGTTCAACTTCCCGGCGATGATCCCGATGTGGATGTTCGGCCCGGCCATCGCCACCGGCAACGCGTTCATCCTGAAGCCGTCCGAGCGCGACCCGTCGGTACCGGTGCGACTGGCCGAACTGATGACCGAAGCGGGTCTGCCGCCGGGCATCCTCAACGTGGTGCACGGCGACAAGGAAATCGTCGACGCGATCGTGGCGCACCCGACGATCAAGGCGGTGAGCTTTGTCGGCTCGTCCGACGTGGCGCAGTCGGTGTATGCGGCCGGTGCGCGAAACGGCAAGCGCGTGCAGTGCATGGGTGGCGCCAAGAACCATGGCATCGTGCTGCCGGATGCCGATCTCGACCAGGTCGTCGCCGACCTGATGGGTGCGGCCTACGGCTCGGCCGGCGAACGCTGCATGGCGCTGCCGGTGGTGGTGCCGGTGGGCGAGGCCACCGCCGAAGCGCTGCGGGCCAAGCTGCTGCCGGCGATCGCCGCGCTGCAGGTGGGCGTGTCCAGCGACCCGAACGCGCACTACGGTCCGGTGGTGTCGGCCGCGCACAAGGCGCGCATCGAAGGCTATATCCAGCTCGGCGTGGACGAGGGTGCGGAACTGGTGGTCGATGGCCGCGGCTTGAAAGTGCCCGGTCACGAGGACGGCTTCTTCCTGGCGCCCACGCTGTTCGACCACGTCACCGCCGGCATGAAGACCTACCAGGACGAGATCTTCGGCCCGGTGCTGCAGATCGTGCGTGCGCACGATTTCGAGGAGGCGCTGGCCTTGCCGTCGCAACACCAGTATGGCAACGGCGTCAGCATCTTCACCCGCAACGGCAATGCCGCGCGCGAATTCGCCGACCGCGTCGAGGTGGGCATGGTCGGCATCAACGTGCCGATCCCGGTGCCGGTGGCGTATCACAGCTTCGGTGGCTGGAAGCGCTCGGGCTTTGCCGACCTCAACCAGTACGGCATGGACGGCGTGCGTTTCTATACGCGCACCAAGACGGTCACCCAGCGCTGGCCCCGGGGTGGCGAGGCGGTCGAGCAGAGTTTTGTCATACCGACGCTGTGACACGGCTGTCCTGGGTGGATGGCGCTTGCTGAGTGCCGTCATTCCCGCGAAAGCGGGAATCCAGAGTCTTTCGCCCGACAACCACACTGGATTCCCGCTTTCGCGGGAATGACGGCAAGTGGGGGCTTCGCGTTTGAGCAAGTGCCATTCCTGTGTTGGATGCATGGCGCTTGTCGGGATCCATCCGCTCCCAACCGTTCGCGCTGAGCGTAGCCTGCGCAGCGGGCGGAGTCGAAGCGTCGCGATTCATCCGCGCCTGAGCGTGGTGGCCTTAAAATATGGAATAATCCTTCCAATTTTATTGATTATGAAATAGGCTGACCGCAACGAGGCCAGCGTACATGCGCCGGCACATCGAGGGGGAATCGTCATGGCGGGTGGATGGCTGGCATTTTTCGCAACCGGAGCTGACCAGCCCGAGATCACCGACAAGGACGTCATCGACCGCCAGTATCGCAAGCACCGCCTGCGCGTGATGCTGGCGATCACGCTGGGTTACGGCCTGATCTACACCTGCCGGCTGGCGCTAGGCGTGGTCAAGAAGCCGATCATCGACGCCGGCATCTACTCGCCCGCCGAACTGGGCATGATCGGATCGGCACTGTTTTTCACCTATGCGATCGGCAAACTGACCAACGGCTTCCTTGCCGACCACGCCAACATGAAGCGCTTCCTGGCGCTGGCGTTCCTGACCACGGCGCTGTGCAACCTCGCGATGGGTTTCATCACCACGGTGTGGCTGGCGGTGATCCTGTGGGGGCTCAACGGCTGGTTCCAGAGTTTCGGCGCACCCGGTGGCGTGGTGGCGATGACCGCGTGGTTCTCCAACCGCGAGCGCGGGCGCACCTATGGCATCTGGAGCACCGCGCACTCGATCGGCGAAGGCCTGACCTTCCTCGTCGTCGGCGCGATCGTGGCGACGTTCGGCTGGCGCTTCGGCTTCTGGGGCCCGGGCATGATCGGCGTGGCCACCGCGATCGGCGCCTATCTGCTGCTGCAGGATCGGCCGCCCACGCTGGGCCTGCCCGCGGTCAACGACTGGAAGAACGACAACTTCGGCGAAGCGGCCAAACCGAAGATCACCTCGGTGCTGCGGCTGCAGCTGTCGATCCTGAAAATGCCGGCGATCTGGGTACTGTGCCTGGCCTCGGCCACCACTTACGTAACGCGCTACGCGATCAACTCCTGGGGCGTGCTGTACCTGCAGGAAGTGCACGGCTACTCGCTGACCATGGCCGGTACCTTGCTGATGATCAGCACGCTGGCCGGCATCGCCGGTGCGGTCACGTTCGGTTTCGTTTCCGACAAGCTGTTCGACGCGCACCGCCCGCCGGTGAACCTGATTTTCGCGCTGCTCGAACTGGCCGGGTTGTTCCTGTTCTTCTACGGGCCGGATCAGCTGTACTCGCTGGTCATCGCGATGGTGCTGTTCGGCATGGGCCTGACCGGCCTGGTCACCTCGCTGGGCGGCCTGTTCGCGGTGGACATCGCGCCCAAGCGCGTGGCCGGCGCGGCGATGGGCGTGATCGGCATCTTCAGCTACATCGGCGCGGGCATCGAGGAGCAGGTATCCGGTACGCTGATCCAGCACGGCATGACCATGGTCGATGGCGTGCGCCATTACCACTTCGGTCCGGCGATCAGCTTCTGGGTTGGCTCGTCGGTGGTTTCCATGCTGCTGGCGCTGAGCTTGTGGCGCACGCGGCGCAGGGATTGATTCCATGATGCACGCTTCCCCCGAACTCAAGGCGATGATCAAGGCTGCGCAGGTGGCCGGCGACGGGCTGCTGCAGCGCTTCGGGCAGCTGGCTGAACTCGGCGTGCGCACCAAGACCGGTCCGGCCGACCTGGTCTCGATCGCCGACGAGGAAGCCGAGCGCACCACCCGCGAGATCCTGGGCAAGGCGCAGCCGTCGTTCGGTTTTCTCGGCGAGGAAGGTGGCGCCGTCGGCGGCAGCGACGATGGCCAGACCTGGATCGTCGATCCGCTCGACGGCACCACCAACTTCCTGTTCGGCACGCCGCTGTGGGGTATCAACGTGGCGCTGGCGCGCGAGGGCGAGGTGATCGCCGGCGTGACCTGGCTGCCGGCGTTGCGGGAGATGTTCGTGGCCGAGAAGGGCGAGGGCGCCTGGCTCAACAGCCAGCGCATCCATGTCTCCACTCGCCATCGCCTGGTCGACAGCGTGCTGGCCTGCGGCATCCCGTTCGCGGGCAAGCCGGATCATCCGGTGTTCGCCCGCGAGATGGCGCTGCTGTCCGCTGAGGTCGCCGGCATCCGCCGCACCGGCGCCTGCTCGGTCGACATGGCCTACGTCGCCGCCGGCCGCTGGGATGCGTACTGGGAGCGCTCGCTCAATGCGTGGGACATGGCGCCAGGCGTGATTCTGGTGCGCGAAGCGGGTGGCGTGGCCAGCTCTGTCACTGGTGGCGTGCTCGACGTGCACGGCGGCAATGTGTGCGTCTCCAACGGCGCCGTCCAGGATGCGCTGATCGAGCGGCTGAACCGCGCACTGGCCTGACATTTTGTAGGAACGCACCCTGTGCGCGATGCCTTCCGTCACGTGACGAAGAGCATCGCGCACAGGGTGCGCTCCTACAGGTTCGTCGATCTCGTAGGTTGGAGTGAGCGTGAGCGAACCCCAACATGTCGGCCACGAGGTGTCGGGGTTCGCTCACGCTCACCCCAACCTGCGTGCTTGGTCTTGCGCCAGGCGATGTGGTCGAGTTCCGCTCACCGGGTCAGGTTCACTTCCAGCTTGACCAAGTGAACCTTGACCCGGTTCTTGCTCAGCTTGGTTACCACGTCTTGCGGTGCTCCGAACAATCGAATGAAGTAATCGGTCGCGCGTAGCGCGTCAGATCTGCGCAAGCCCGCCGTCGACCGCGACTTCGCTGGCGGTCATGAAACTGCTGTCCTGCGAGGCGAGAAAGGCCGCCGCCGCCCCGATCTCCGCCGGCTCGGCCATGCGCTGCAGCGGGTTCATCGAGGCGAACACCTTCATGCCTTCCTCACCCACCGCTGCCTTCGCCAGTTCGGTCGCCGTCGGCCCGGGCGACAGCACGTTGACCCGGATGCCGGTGCCTTTCAGGTCCTCCGCCCAGGTCCGCGCGAGGTTGCGCACGGCTGCCTTGCTCGCGCTGTAGACGCCGAATGCCGGGGCGCCCGTGGTGCCGGCGCTCGATCCGGTGAGGATGATCGAGCCGCCTTGGCCCATCAGCGGCAGCGCCTTCTGGACTGTGAAGATCGTACCCTTCACATTGGTGTCGAAGGTTTCGTCGATGTGCTCTGCGGTGATCTCACCCAGCGGAAGCAGGCTCCCCGTCCCGGCGTTGGCGAAAACGATGTCGAGGGTTCCGCGTTCCGCTTTCACCGCTGCGTAGAGTCGGTCGAGATCGGCCAGGTCGGAGACCGAGCCCTGCACCGCGCGGGCGTTGGGGCCGAGGTCGGCCACGGCGGCGTCGAGTACTTCCTGCCGGCGGCCGAAGATGAAGACGAAGGCGCCTTCCTCGATGAAGCGCTTGGCCGCCGCGCGGCCGATGCCGGTAGCGCCGCCGGTGATCACGGCGGTCTTTCCATTCAACTTGCTCATGTCATGAATCCTTGGTTGGCGGGCTGCTACTGCCGAAGCAGTGATTGGGGTTGCGGGCTGATCGCGATCTTGTCGTGATGGCCGTACGCGCTTACGGCTCCTGCTTGAACAGGTCCTGGAAAATCAGTGGGCCCCAGACGCGGCCGCGTGCCTGCACCAGCGTGCCGCCCTCGTCGAACTTCCCGAGATTGACGGGGGCGAAGCCGAGTCGCTTGGCAAGGTCCGCCACTTGCGCTGCGGCAGCTTCGTCGTCGCTCGACAGGAACACGACCCGGTGGCCGCCCTGGACGTTCGGGTCGGTGGCCAGGGTGCGCGCCAGCAGGTGATTGAAGCCCTTCACGAACCTGGCA
>Ga0070659_100000596_pt1 | contig 26453 bp, 24 predicted proteins | sample KBSC23metaG_FD_64666 | JGI IMG/M metagenome (GOLD analysis project Ga0070659, IMG submission 64666) | Corn rhizosphere microbial communities from Kellogg Biological Station, Michigan, USA - KBS C2-3 metaG | ecosystem: Host-associated > Plants > Roots > Rhizosphere > Soil ... | reverse complement strand
ACCACACTGCTCGATGCGGTGTCGATCGACTTGGTCAACCCGTTTGACGCGCGCTACGCACCAGACTTCAAGCTCAAGCCGCCGGGCACGGAAGCCCAACCGACCGTGGCCAAGCCGGCCAGCAAGGCCACCGGCCTCGATGCGGCGAGCTACATCGATCCGGTGTATGGCACCCGCGTCTACCGCGCCACGGCGGCCAGCGATCGGCCAGAATCGGCGTTCGTGCGTCATGAATACAGCCGGCGGCAGGCCTTCAACGCCAACAACACCCGCTACCTCGCCCAATCGTCAAAGGGGGACTGGCTGCTCTACAACGCCGACTCGTTCCAGGTTCTTCCTCGCAGCGGCGGTGCAGGCGTGCTCAAGGGGATGGCCGGCGACTGCGAGCCGATCTGGCATCCCACCGACCCGAGGAAGCTCTGGTACACGACCCGCAACGGCGGCCTGATCTGGTACGAGAAAGACGTTGAAACGGACACCGACACGGTGATCGGCGACTTCCGCGCGCGCATCGGAGCGCTGTGGCCGAACGCCAATGGCGTCTGGATGGGCGGCGAGGGCACTGCGTCCGCTGACGGTCGCTACTTCGCATTCATGGCAACCCGCTATGACGACGCGACCCAGACCAAGACGGTGTACGGCCTGTTCACCTGGGACCGCGTTCAGAACAAGATCCTGGGTACGCTGGACGCGTCGAAATTCAACGGCGTCTATCCCGATCACATCAGCATCACGCCGAGCGGCCGCTTCGCGGTGCCCTCATGGGCCTACACGCCCAGCCTCGGCACGCGCGCCTACCCGCTCGATTTTTCGAGCTACCGCATCCTGAACACCGAGAGTGAACACAGCGACCTCGCGATCGGACCTTCCGGACAGGATTACTACGTCGTCGCCAACCAGGCCTCCAACTACATGCGCGCGATCGATGTCGCCACCGGCGCGTCGTTCAATCTGATGAAACTCTACCCGCGCTCCGGCTCGGGCTATGCGGCGCACATCTCGGGGCAGGCGTTCGACAAACCGGGCTGGGTGCTGGTGAGCACGTATGACGATTTCCACGACTACAACGTCAGGCCTGACACGACGATGGAGGCGCCATACCGCAAGCTCATGCTCGTGGAGCTCAAGCCGGGCGGTCGTCAGTACGCCGTCGCCCACACTCGCGCGGCGGCGGGTTACCAGTACGTGACCAGCAACGAGGGCTCGAGCTATTTCGGCGAGCACCAGGCCACGATCAGCCGCGACGGCTCGCGCTTGATGTTCGCGACGAACTTCAACGACAAAGGGCCGCCGTCCAGCTACCTCGTGGGCCTGCCGTCGTGGGTGTTCGTGGGTAGCGGCGGTGCGGACGCTCCGCCTGCGGGCGCTGGCCCGCTCACGCTGACGCAAGGCGCGGTGACACGCAACGGCTACAGCGCCACCTTCAGCCTGACGAGCAGCGTCGCGGCCCAATGCCGGATGTCCCTGCAGAGCGGAACGAGCTACGCGGCCATGTACGACAACCTGACGGCTTCGGCCAATGGCTTGTCGCACACGAAGACGGTCACCTTCGCTACCACGGCGCCGCAGACGGTCTACGTGGCTTGCCAGTCGAATGCGTCGGGCGAGGAGAAGTCGCTCGTCGTGGCGGTGCCCTGACAGCGGCCGGCCGGGGTTCAGACGCGGTTCGTCGAGATCCCGGCCGTGCTGCGTAGCCGCTCGATCAGCTTCGGTGCGATCTGCTGGAGCGGCAGCACTTCATGCGCCGCCCCGGCGTTGATCGCCTCGCGGGGCATGCCGAACACCACGCACGTGGCCTCGTCCTGCACGTAGTTGTAGCTGCCGGCGTCGCGCAATTCCTTCATTGCCTTGGCGCCGTCGGCCCCCATGCCGGTCAGCATGATGCCGAGCGCGTTCGGGCCCACCACGCGTGCAGCGGACTTGAACAGCACCTCGACCGAAGGGCGGTGCCGGTTGACGGGTTCGCCTTCGTGCACCCGGGCGATGTAGTTCGCGCCGCTTCGCTCCACGCTCAAATGCAGGCCGCCGGGCGCGATGTACGCATGGCCTGGCAGGATGCGTTCGCCGTCCTGCGCTTCCTTGACGCTGATGCGGCACAGGCCGTCGAGCCGCGCGGCGTAGCTGCGGGTGAACCCCGGTGGCATGTGCTGGGTGATGACGACGGCCGGGCAGTCCGGCGGCAGGTTCATCAGCACTTCTTTCGTCGCCTCCGTGCCGCCCGTGGATGCGCCGATGAAGATGATCTTCTCGGTCGACAGGCGCCCGACGGCCGAGGGGGCCACAGGACGGGCCGCCGCCTGGCCGGGGGCTGCCGGGGCGGGGGCCGGTGGCTTGCGGATCGTCGCCTTCGCGGCGATGCGCACCTTGTCGGTGATGTCTTCGGCGAGCAGGCGCAGGCCATCGGCGATGCCGATCTTCGGTTTCGCGACGAAGTCCACGGCACCCAGTTCCAGCGCCTTCATCGTCACCTCGGCGCCGCGCTCCGTCAGCGTCGACACCATCACGACGGGCATGGGGCGCAGGCGCATGAGCCGGCTGAGGAAATCGAGGCCGTCCATGCGGGGCATCTCGACGTCGAGCGTGATCACATCGGGGTTGAGTTCGCGGATCATTTCGCGGGCGACCAGCGGATCGGCCGCGGCGCCCACGCACACCATGTCGGCCTGGCGGTTGATGATTTCGGTGAGCAGGCTGCGCACCAAGGCCGAATCGTCCACCACCACCACGCGTGTCTTTGTCATGTTGTCGTGCTCCTTCCTCTCGGATGCAGGCTGGTTGCGGAAGGGGGTTGTCGTCAGAACAGGTCCACCGAACCACCACCGGTGGTGGCGGGCACGGCCTTCTGGGCGGCGGCCCGGTCTTGCGCCAACAGCGAGTCGGCGTTGGTGGGCGCCAGGCGCTTGACCATCGCCTTGCCGCTGCCCGGCAGGAAGCAGACCTTGCGCGGGTACACATCGAGAACATCTTTCGAGACGACGGGGATGTGCTCGGTCTTCAGGTAGTCCATCACGAAGGCGGTGTTGCGTTCGCCCACGTTCATCGTGGTCATGCCGCTGACCACCTGGCCGCCGCCGAACACCTTGGCCTCCATCGTCAGGCGGCTCGCCCCGCGCTTCATCATCTCGTTGATGAGCAGTTCCATCGCATACGAGCCGTAGCGGCCTGAGTCGCCGGCGCCCTCGGGCAGCATGAAATGGTTCATCCCGCCCACCTTGGCATGCCGGTCATACAGGCACGCGGCGATGCAAGAGCCGAGCGTCGTCATGATGAGCATGTCCTCGTGGTACACGAAGTATTCGCCCGGCAGGATCTTCACCGCATCGTTCTTGAAATGTGCGTCATAGAAGAAGAACGAGGCCTCTCCCGGTTTGCGGGGCTCGGCCTTGAGCCGATCGAGGCGGGAAACCGGGGCGGTCGAAGTCAGGGCCATGGTGGTTCCGTGCTGGGCAAGAAGGGGAAAGCGCGACGTGGCCGGTGCAAGAGGGCTCAGACGCGCTCATAGATCGTTTTGCCGCGCAGGCGGAACAGATCCTTGGATTCGGTGAAGTTTTCCGAGTGGCCCACGAACAGCAGGCCCTTGGGTTTCATCACCGCGTGGATGCGCTCCAGGACCCGGCGCTGGGTGGGGTTGTCGAAATAAATCATGACGTTGCGGCAGAACACGATGTCGAACGGCTCGCCGAGCGACCAATGCGGCTCCATCAGGTTGTGCGTGCGGAACTCGATGAGGCGGGCAAGTTCCGGTTTCACCCGGATGGAACCGCTGTTGCTCCCTTTGCCGCGCAGGAAGTGCGCGCGCAGTCGCTCGGGTGACAGGCCTCGCGCATCGGCGGCATAGACGCCACGGCTGGCGGTGGCGAGCACCTTGGTGTCGATGTCACTGGCCAGGATCTTGACCTGGGGGTTCGCGCCCAGCGCCTCGACGCAGGTCATCGCGATGGTGTAGGGCTCCTCGCCGGTCGAGGATGCGTTGCACCAGATCCGCAGGTGCTGGCCTGAACGGGTTTTCAGGTCCTCCAGCAGCGATTCGAAATGATGCTCCTCGCGGAAGAACGACGTCAGGTTCGTCGTCAGGCAATTGATGAACTCCTGCCATTCCGCCTGGGCCGCGGCGCCCGAGGCACTTTGCAGCCACTGCAGGTAACGGGCGAACGATGTCTGGCCGGTCTCGCGCAGGCGGCGCGACAAGCGGCTGTAGACCATGGCCTGCTTGCCGGCATGCAGGCTGATGCCCGCGCGCTCGTAGATCAGGGCCCGCACGCGCTCGAAGTCGTCCGTTCCGAAGGCGAATTCCTGCTCCATGGCGGGCTGGGCAATGCTGCGCAGGGCGGCCAGTTCGGCAGGAGAGGCAGCGCTCATGAACACTCCATGTGGGTCGTGGAATTGGCCCTGCCACCAGGGCAAGGCACACGAGGTTTATCGGCTGCCAGTCTGCAGACCTTGAGGCGTGCAAAACGGCCAAGATGCGCCAGAATCAGCATCCATCTCTCTCGTCGCATCGGGGACTCCGCTGCTAGACTGACGGCAACAGGCTTCCAACGTGTCCAGTCCCGTTCCCTCCCTCCCACATGGCCCCGCGTCGACCGATCCCGCATCGGCCCGGCTGAACCTTGGAGTGGCGCTGCAACTGCTGTCACAGTCCGGGCACGAGTTGCCCGCATTGGAAAAGGTGGGGTCCACCGCATGGCTCCAAGCCATCGTCGACGCGCTGTGCGATCTCTCCAGTCGCGACCCGCTGACCGGCCTTGCCAACCGCCGGCATTTCGAGGTGGCCCTGGCGCGTGAGATCGACCGGGTTGCGCGGGTCGGCGAGCCGGCGCTCGTGCTGATGGTCGACATCGACCGTTTCAAGGCAGTCAATGACACCCATGGCCATGCGGCCGGCGACCTGGTCATCCAGTTCGTCGCCGAGGCGCTGCAGGAGTGTGTCCGTCCGATGGACACTGTCGCCCGCTTCGGCGGCGAGGAATTCGCGGTGATCCTGCCCAATTGCCCGCCTGCGTTCGGGCAGACCGTGGCCGAACGCATCCGCCGCAAGGTCGAACAGGGCGTGATCACCGTGGCCACGCAGCAACAGCTTTCAGTGACCATCAGCATCGGCGGTGCCTATGCACCCCAGTGGGTCCGGTCCTCCGCTCCGTTGTGGATCGAGCGGGCGGACCAGCAGCTCTACCGCGCCAAGACCACGGGCCGCAACCGTGCTTGCCTGGAGCAACCCACGGTGTCGATGGTCAGCGTCGAAGAGAAGGGCATGTTGTTCGGCACTTCGCAATTCCAGGACATCGAATCCACCTCATGAGCATGCCGAACACCACGACCAGCCCCACTGCGGTGCCCGCGGGAATGCGGGCACGCATCTTGGCCGTCACCAGCGGCAAGGGCGGAGTCGGCAAGACGTTCGTGTCCGCCAACCTGGCCGCCGCACTGGTTCGCCAGGGCGAGCGCGTGCTCGTGCTCGATGCCGACCTGGGCCTGGCCAACCTCGACGTCGTGCTCAACCTGTTTCCCAAGATCACCCTGCACGACGTGTTCACCGGCAAGTCGACGCTGGACGAGGCCATCCTGCAGGCGCCGGGCGGTTTTTCCGTGCTGCTGGCCGGTTCCGGGCTCGTCGAGTATTCGCGCCTGACCCCGGAGGTGCGCGACAAGCTGCTCGAGATCATCCAGGCGCTGGCTCCCCGCTTCGACCGCATCCTGATCGACACCGGGGCCGGCATCTCCGATGTCGTGCTTTATGCCATCTCGCTCGCGCATGAGGTGCTGGTGGTGGCCACGCCCGAGCCCACCTCGCTCACGGATGCCTACGCCACCATCAAGGTGCTGGCCACCCAGCAGCAGCGCACCTCGCTGTCGCTGGCCGTCAACCAGGTCAGCCGCATCGGGGAGGGCCGGGTGATCCGGGGACAGTTGCAGCAGGTGGTGGACCGTTTCGTGACGCCCACCATGGCGGATCCGTCCGTGGCGTTCCGCCTCGAGCTCATCGGTGAAATCCCGAGCGACACCTCGGTGCGCGAGGCCGTTCAAAGGCGCCAGCTGCTGCTCGAAACCTTCCCGGGCAGCGAAGCGGCCAAAGGGGTCAGCGGCATGGCCGCGCGGCTGGCGGCAAGCTGATGCCGGCCGCTCCGTTCGACACGCCCTTCGACTGGATTGGCGGTGAAGCCGCCGTCCGGGCGCTGGCCGACCGCTTCTACGACCTGATGGACCGGGAGCCCGCCTATGCCGGCATCCGTGCCATGCACCCCGATTCCCTCGACGACTCGCGCCAGAAGTTCTTCTGGTTCCTGTGCGGCTGGCTCGGCGGCCCCCAGCACTACGTGGAACGCTTCGGCCACCCCCGCCTGCGCATGCGCCACATGCCTTTCACCATCGGCATCAAGGAGCGCGATCAATGGCTGACGTGCATGAACCAGGCCATGACCGAGCTCGAGATGGACCCGGAACTGGTGGCGCGGCTGAACGACTCCTTCTTCAAGACTGCTGACTTCATGCGGAATAGGTAGGGCCCCCCAGTCGCTTCGCTCCTGCCCCCGAGGGGCGACCCCGGGTCGGCCGGCAGAGCCGGCCTCGCGGGTGGCTTGAGGTGTGGCTTCGCTTCGCTTGCCTGCCTGTCGCGTGCGGTTCGGGGCGTTGCTCGCTTTGCTCGCTCGCCTCCCTCTGTCACACCGGCGAAAGCCGGTGCCCACCGGAGCAATGGGTCTCGGCTTTCGTGGATGAAGGGCGCCGGCGCGGTGGGGTCGCGGACGGGAACGCTCGTTCGCCGGCCCTCGCTTTACTTTTTGTCTGTCGTGCCTTGCATGGCAGCCGCGCGCTCTTCGTCGCTGCGCGAGAGCAACTGGCAGGCCAGCCAGGTTTTGCCGGGGAACAGCGGGCTCTCGCGCGCGATGATGTACACCGTTCCCAGCTCGGGCGAAGGCTGGTTGTCCAGCTTTCTGGCATAGCTCTTCGTGATGTTGGCGCGCAAGAGCGGGTCCGGCTTTTCAAGCGAAAGACGGTAGCGGGACGCCAGCGCTTCGGCCTTGGCACCCTCCACCAGAACGCCGATGGCATCCGACGTCAGCACGATCTCTTTGCTCTCGAAGCCGTCTTTGCCGATGGGCTTGGGTGCCTTGTACACCGCGGCGTTCAGGGCCGGCTTCTGCGGCTCGCCCAGCTTCTGCACTGCATCGTAGACCTTGAATCCCCAATCGATTGTCATGGGCGGCTTGCACAGCGCCGCATCGTAGTAATCGATGGGCTTGCTGGCAGCGGCATTGGCGACCGGTGCCAAGGCGACACCGGCAAGCAGGGCAGCCGAGCCGATGAAGGTATGGCGCCGTGATCGCGTGTTGGACTTTTTCATATTGCTGTACTCAGGTACTTGTCAAACCAATAACTTCCAATGGAGTCTCAGTCGGTTCGGAACACCCTCGTCCGTTTCCAAAACCCGGCGGGATCATACAAGTCGTTCCCTGTTGGAGGATCGTTTGCAGGCTCACCTTGCGCCTCCTTCGAACCACCGCTTGAGCAGGTCACGTTCGGCTTCGGTGATCTGTGTGGCGTTGTTGAGCGGCATGAGCTTGAGCACCACGGCCTGTTGGTAGATCTGCTGGGCATGCCGAACGGTCAGTTCGGGGGTGTCGAGTCGCACACCCTTGTTGGCCAATGTGTCGTTGTGACACATGGCACATCGCTGGGTGACCACGGCCTGCACTTCGGCCAACGTGGGCGCAGCCGGTGGCACCGCTGCCGTCACCGCTGTCGGTTTGACGCTCGGCGGCGCCATGGCGACGATCACGCCGATGAGCATCACCGTGCCCGCCGCAGCGTAGCGCCATGGCACCGGCTGGCCGAAGGCCAGCGCCTTGTGGCGCAGCACGAAGGACAGGCGGATCAGCGCGCCAGCCACCATCAGCAGCACCAGCCACAGCCAGTTGTGCGGGGCGGTGTACAGGAAGCCGAAATGGTTGCTGAGCATGGCGATCAGCACCGGCAGGGTGAAGAAGGTGTTGTGCAGGCTGCGCTGTTTTCCTCGTCGACCGTTGAGCGGGTTCACAGGCGTGCCGGCACGCAGGCTGGCGACCACCTTGCGCTGCCCCGGGATGATGACGAAGAAGACGTTGGCACTCATCGTGGTGGCGAGCATCGCCCCGACGAGGAGGTAGGCGGCGCGGCCGGCGAACAGTTGGCAGGCAAGCCAGCTGGCGAACACCACGAACGCGGACACGAGCGCACCCACGACGAGGTCGCCGTGCCGGCGTTGACCGAAGAGCCGGCAGATGCCGTCGTAGATGATCCAGAACGCCAAGAGGAGCCCGAGTGCACCGGTCACCGCCGCAGCGGGTGACCAGTCGAACAGGCTTTTGTCGATCAGGAAGGTGCTGGCGTTGAACAGGTACAGCACCGTGAAGAGCCCGAACCCTGTCAGCCAGGTGGTGTAGCTCTCCCACATGGACCAGTGCAGCCGCTCGGGCAGGCGGGCGGGCGAAACGGGGTATTTCTGCTGGTGGTAGAAGCCGCCGCCGTGCACGGCCCAGCGTTCGCCCCCGATGCCTTTGTCACGGTCGGCCGGATCTGCCGGCTCGGTGAGGCTGTTGTCCAGGCCGACGAAATGGAAGGAGGCACCGATCCAGGCAATGGCGGTGATGACATGAGCCCATCGCAGCAGCAGGTTCAGCCAGTCCAGCAGGTAGGCATCCATCAAGTGGAATCTTTTGTATACAGGAAACAGGCGTCAGCTGCCACGGTATGTGGAGTAGGCCCAAGGGCTCGTCAGCAGCGGCACATGGCAGTGCGGCTCCGTGCCGGACAGGCCGAATTCGACGGGCACGGCATCGAGGAACGGCGGTTCCGGCAGGGCGACACCGCGGCTGCGGAAATAGGTGGCCACCTCGAACACCAGGCGATAGCGGCCCGCGGTGAACGTGGTGTCGTCGAGCAGGGGGGCATCGGTGCGGCCATCGTGGTTGAGCACCACCTGGCCCAGGGGAACCACCAGATCACCGTTGAGGCGAAACAGCCGGACGGGCATGCCGGCGGCAGGGCAGCCGTTCATGGTGTCGAGCACGTGGGTCGTGAGTTTTCCCATGGCATGGCTGCGGATGTGGTTGCAGAGCAGGAGAAAGTGTATACAGTTTGGCGAGCCATGCAAGTTCAAGCCATGCCGCGTTCAACACCCGCCCTTTCGCCGATCCGGCCGTCCCGAAAATCGGTGTCGCGCACTGTGGCGGTGACGCGCGGGGCACCGGTGGACACGGCGCAGCGCATCATCGAATCCATCACGACGGCCATCGTCGAGCGGCGGCTGATGCCCGGCACCAAGCTCGCGGAGCAGAAAATCGCAGACATCTTCCAGGTCTCGCGCACCATCGTGCGCCAGGCCCTGCACCAGTTGAGCCGCGACAAGCTGATCACGCTGGAGAAGGCACGCGGCGCGCGCGTGGCGCAGCCGAGCATCGACGAGGCCCGCCAGGTGTTCGAGGTGCGCCACATGCTCGAGTTGTCGATGATCCGCCGCGCTGCGCTCGAACTGACGCCGGACCACATTGCCCGCTTGCGGGACCACCTGGATCAGGAGCGCGCCGCGGTGCAGCGCACCGATGTGCCCGGACGCACGAGGCTGCTGGCCGATTTCCATGTGGAGCTTGCCGGCATGCTCAACAACGCCACCTTGGCCGACATCCTGCGCGAGCTGCTGTCCCGCAGTTCCCTCATTTCACTGATGTACCAGTCGGCCCATTCCGCGGAACATTCGTACCTTGAACACGTGGCCATCGTGGATGCGCTGGAGCGCCGGGATGCGCGGGCTGCCGTGCGCCTGATGGGCGAGCATCTGCAGCACGTGGAACACCACCTTCAAACGCTTCCCCACGTGTCCGACCTGTCGGCCGTGCTGCGCCCGGAGACCTGACGCCCATGTCCCCACCGCCATCACCAGAGCCCTATCCACGGGACCTCATCGGCTACGGCCGCAACCCTCCGCACGCCCGGTGGCCGGGCGCAGCACGGATCGCCGTGCAGTTCGTGCTGAACCATGAGGAGGGCGGGGAAAATTGCGTGCTCCACGGGGATGCGGCGTCCGAGACCTTTCTGTCCGAGATCATCGGCGCCCAGGCCTATCCGGCGCGGCATCTCAGCATGGAATCCATCTATGAATACGGTTCGCGTGCAGGGGTCTGGCGGCTGCTTCGAGAGTTCGAGCGGCGCGGGTTGCCGCTCACGGTGTTCGGCGTGGGCATGGCGCTGCAGCGCCATCCCGAGCTCACCCGGGCGTTCGTCGATGGCGGGCATGAGATCGCGAACCACTCATGGCGGTGGATCCACTACCAGCACATGCCGGAGGCCGAGGAGCGCGAGCACATCGCGCGCAGCACGGAGGTCATCCGCGCGCTGACCGGCGGGCAATGGCCGCTGGGCTGGTACACGGGGCGCGACAGCCCCAACACCCGGCGCCTCGTGGCCGATCACGGCGGCTACGAATACGACAGCGATCACTACGGCGACGACCTGCCGTTCTGGATGCCGGTGGTCTGCTCCGATGGCACCCGGCAGCAGCGCCTCGTGGTGCCGTACACCCTCGACACCAACGACATGCGATTCGCTTCGCCGCAGGGTTTCAACACGGGCGACCACTTTTTCCAGTACCTGAAGGACGCCTTTGACGTTCTGTACGAAGAGGGTGATCCGGCGGGCCTCGACCGACCGAAGATGCTCAGCATCGGCATGCATTCGCGATTGCTCGGCCGGCCCGCACGGTTCAAATCCATCGTGCGCTTCCTCGATCACGTCACGTCGCACCCGAACGTGTGGGTGTGCCGCCGCATCGACATCGCCCGCCACTGGCGCACCGAACACCCCGCACCGGAGACCGCCGAATGACCCTTGCCCGGCTGAACGACGCATCGCGCGAAGATGCACTGCAGTGGCTGCACGGCCTGTACGAACACTCGCCCTGGGTGGCCGAGGCCGTGGTCGACTGTCGTCCCTTTGCCAGTGCGGCCCAGCTCAAGCACTTGATGGCGCAGGCCGTGCGTGCCGCACCGCGCGATCTGCAGCTGGCGCTGCTGCGTGCCCATCCGGAGCTGGCCGGCCGCCTGGCCGAGCAGGGCAGGTTGACCGCCGAATCGGCCAGCGAGCAGGGACGGGCCGGGCTGTCGAGCTGTTCGGCTGACGAACTGGCCCGCCTGCGGGAGTTGAACGCAGCCTATCTTGAGCGCTTCGGCTGGCCGTTCATTCTCGCCGTGCGCGGCCCGCGCGGCACCGGTCTCACGCGCGCCGAGATCATCTCCACCTTCGAGCGCCGGCTCCATGCCCATGCGGACACCGAGTTCGGCGAGAGCCTGCGCCAAGTGCATCGCATCGCCGAGCTGCGCCTGAACGACAAACTGGGCGTGGAGCCGGTGCTGGGCCATCAGGTGTGGGATTGCGCCGGACTGCTCGCACAGCACACCGATCCCGGCTTTGATTCGCTCGGCCAGCTGACCGTCACCTACCTGACCCCTGCGCACCAGGCGTGCCAGGTGCAGCTCGACCGGTGGATGAAGGAATGCGGGTTCGACGAGGTGTCGGTGGACGCAGTGGGCAACGTCGTCGGCGTGTATCACGGCAGCACGCCCGAGGCGCCGCGCCTCCTGACCGGCAGCCACTACGACACGGTGCGCAATGCAGGCAAGTACGACGGCCGCCTGGGCATTTTCGTGCCCATGATCGTCGTGCGGGAGCTGCACCGGCAGGGCCGCCGCCTGCCGTTCGCGATCGAAGTCGTCGGGTTTGCCGAAGAGGAAGGGCAGCGCTACAAGGCCACTTTCCTCGGATCGAGTGCCCTGGTCGGCCGGTTCGATCCGCGCTGGCTCGAGCAGCGCGACGCGGCGGGCATTCCCATGAGCGAAGCCATGGCCGCGGCGGGGCTCGATCCTGCGGGCATCCCCGCGCTGCGCCGAGATCCGGCGCGTTACCTCGGCTTTGTCGAAGTGCACATCGAGCAGGGGCCGGTGCTCACGGAGCTCGACTTGCCGCTCGGCGTCGTCACCTCGATCAATGGCGGTGTGCGTTTCATCGGCGAAATCATCGGCCAGGCCAGCCATGCAGGCACCACGCCGATGGACCGCCGCCGCGATGCAGCCACGGCCGTGGCCGAACTGGCGCTCTATGTCGAACTGAGGGCAGCCACGCAGCCGGGGGTGGTGGGCACCGTGGGCATGCTGACCGTGCCCAACGGCTCCATCAACGTTGTTCCGGGGCGTTGCCAGTTCAGCCTCGACCTGCGCGCGGGCACCGATGAATCGCGGGATGCCCTGGTGGCCGACGTGCTCGCGGCGCTCGAGCGCATCGTTGCGCGGCGCGGGCTGCGGCACACGCTCGAAGAGGCGCTGCGCTTCTCGGCCGCGCCAAGTTCCCCGGCGTGGCAACTGCGTTGGGAGTCGGCCGTGGTCGCCACCGGCGTGCCGGTGTTTCGCCTGCCGAGCGGGGCAGGCCACGACGCCGGGAAGCTGCATGAAGTGATGCCACAGGCGATGCTCTTCGTTCGCGGTGGCAACGGAGGCATCAGCCACAACCCGTTGGAGACCGTCACGAGCGACGACGCCCAGCTCGGCGTCGAAGCCTTCCAGCATCTGATCGACCAACTCGCGCAAGCGCTGCCTGCCCCATGAGCACCCCTTTCGACCAGATCGACGCCTGGATCGACGCACACTTCGACGAACAGGTGGCGTTTCTCCAGCACCTCGTGCGCGTGCCCACCGACACACCGCCCGGCCACAATGCCCCGCACGCCGAACGCACGGCCGAACTGCTTGCAGGCTTCGGGTTCACCGCGGAACGCCATGCCGTCCCGGCCGCCGAGGTGCACGCCCGTGGCCTTCAGTCCATCACCAACCTGATCGTGCGGCGGCCTTACGGCGAAGGCCCCACCGTGGCCCTGAACGCCCATGGCGATGTGGTGCCCCCCGGAGACGGCTGGACGCGCGACCCGTACGGCGGCGAGATCGACGATGGCCGCCTCTACGGCCGTGCAGCTGCCGTCAGCAAGAGCGATTTCTCGACGTTCACGTTTGCCGTGAGGGCGCTCGAATCGCTGGCCCGGCCGCTGAAGGGCGGAGTGGAACTGCATTTCACGTACGACGAGGAGTTCGGCGGGGAAGTGGGCCCGGGCTGGCTGCTCGCGCAGGGCTTGACCCGACCGGATCTGGTGATCGCCGCAGGCTTCAGCTACCAGGTTGTCACGGCCCACAACGGTTGCCTGCAGTTCGAAGTGACGGTGCACGGGCGCCCCGCGCATGCGGCCATTCCAGACACCGGCATCGATGCGCTCCAGGGCGCGGTGGCCATCCTCGAGGCCCTGTACGCCCAGAACACGCTGTACCGGCATGTGCGCTCGGTGGTGCCCGGCATCACCCATCCCTACCTGAATGTCGGCCGCATCGAGGGGGGCACCAACACCAACGTGGTGCCGGGCCGGGTCACGCTCCGGCTGGATCGGCGCATGATTCCGGAAGAGGTGCCGGCCGATGTCGAGGCCGATTTGAAGCGCGTGATCCTGCATGCCGCGGCCGCATGCCCCGGTGTGCGCGTGGAGGTTCGCCGGTTGCTGTTGGCCAACCCGCTCACGCCGCTGCCGGGCAACCGGCCGCTGGTGGATGCGCTGCTGCACCACGGCGAGGTGGTGTTCGGTCAACCCATCGCCGAGTCGGGCACCCCCTTGTACGCCGACGCGCGGCTCTACGGCGAATGTGGCATTCCAGCGGTGATCTACGGCGCCGGGCCGCGCACGCTGCTCGAATCGAACGCGAAGCGGGCCGACGAACACATCGTGCTCGACGACCTCCGCAAGGCCACGAAGGTGGTGGCGCGCACGCTCTTCACGCTGCTCGGTTCCTGATTTCCGTTTTCGCCTTTAGACAAGATTGGGTTTCGGCCGGGACAATCACCGGATGCACATCCTGCTCATCGAAGACGACCTGGACCTGGGGCGAGGCCTGCAAGGCGCCCTGAAGCTGGAGGGGTGGACCAGCGAATGGCTGCGCCGGGCGGAGGACGCCCCACGCCGGCTCGACGAGGCCATGGTGGATTGCGTGCTGCTCGACCTGTCCTTGCCGGACGGCAGCGGGTTTTCGCTGCTCCGGCGGTGGCGCGCCGCCGGGCACGCCGTCCCGGTGATCGTCATCACCGCCCGAACGGCCGTTGAAGATCGGCTCTGCGGGTTGGACGGTGGTGCGGATGACTTCGTGCTCAAGCCTTTCCACACACCCGAACTCTTGTCGCGCATCCGCGCCGTCGTCCGGCGTTCGGCCCGGCAGTCCAGCAACACCTGGATGGTGGGCGACCTGAAGGTCGAGCCGATCCGGCATGAGGCCAGCATCGCGGGCCAGCGACTGGATCTTTCCGCGCGAGAGTTCCAACTGCTGGTGGAGCTGGCACGCGATCCGGGGGCAGTGATAGCGAAGGTGCGATTGGCCCAGCGCCTGGAGCCGCTGGGCGAGCCGGTGGACTTCTCGGTGATCGAGGTGCATGTGAGCAACCTGCGCAAGAAGATCGGTGCGGAGCGCATCCGCACCGTTCGCGGCGTGGGCTACATGCTGGTCCCGTGAAGCGGCTTTGGCAGGCGGTGCGGCGGCCCACCATGGTGCGCCGGGTGCTGGGGGCGCTTCTGGTGGCGTTCCTGCTGGTGGGCGTAGCCTTGATGACGACGCACTTCGTCATCTTCAAGTGGACCATGGCCAGCAACCCTGCCGTCAAGCAATTGGGCGACAGCATCGTGTCGGCAGTGGAAGGGCTCGACGACCGAGATGCGGGCAAGTACCTCGCCATCACCGATGATCATTGGCATCACTATCGACGCTACGTTGGCATGCCGCACGGTGATCTTCTGTTCCAGCTGCGGAGGGTGAACGGTGAGATCGCGTACAGATCACCGGCCCTGGAAGGCGCCACGCTGTCGGTCGAGTCCGGCCAACTGGCCATCATGGAGGTGGCCGGAGGCTCCTACTGGGTGATCCAGACCGAAGCCGGTCCTTGGCGCTTATACGTCGCTCAGCCTTTCGTCGGGGACGCCATGGTGCTGCGATTGATCGGCAGCGAAATGCTGCCATCGGTGCTGATTGCGTTTGGCGTGGTGCTCATTCCGCTCTGGGTGGCGGTCCGACGAGGCATGCTGCCGCTGGCCGATCTGGCAAAGCGCCTGGCATCCCGACCGGCGCATGATTTGTCGCCCATCGATGTGATACCCAAGCACGAGGAACTGAAATCGGTCGTGCTGGCCTTCGAGAAGCTGTTGGCGCAACTGCGTCTGCACGTCGAGCGCGAGCGGGCCTTCGTGCACGACGCTGCCCACGAATTGCGGACACCCATGGCCGCCATCGCAACACAGGCTCATGTGCTGACCTATGCGCCGGACTCGCTGAAGCGGCGGGAGGCCGGAGATGCGCTGCATCAGGCGCTGGATCGCGCATCCCATCTCAGTCGCCAATTGCTGGATCTCTCGGCGCTCGATGATGGCCATCCGCGCGCACCGCAACGGCTTGATGCGGCGTCCCTGGTGCAGCAGGCTCTTGCCCGTGCGGCACCGCAGGCCATGGCGCTGGGGCTCGAACTGTCGCTCGAGGCGCCTGACCAGCTGCCTTGTGCGCTGGACCGCGTGGCCTTCGAATCCGTGCTGGGCAATCTGCTGGAGAACGCATTGCGGTATGTCCCTGCCGGCGGTCGCGTGGTGGTCAGCCTCGCGCAGACCGAGCGCCGGCTGACGCTGGCCGTGGCTGATGACGGTCCGGGCATCCCGCCAGAGGCACGGGAACGCGTCTTCGAGCGGTTCTGGCGCGGCCGAGCCCATGAGTCGATCCCAGGATCGGGACTGGGGTTGGCGATCGTGCGGCAGGCGGCGCTGCGCCTGGGCGGTCACGTGGCCATCGAGGACGGCCTCGATGGCCGAGGCGTCCGGTTTGTGTTGCAGATGCCGCTGTGACGGTTCCTGCGTATTTTGGCTTGGCTTTGGGTTGGCTCGGAACAATGAACGAATCTTCACTCAGAGATTCGCTCCATGATGTTTTCCAGATTCATGCCACGTGGCCTGCTGCTGGTCACGACGCTGGTCGCCGCATTGAGCGCGGCACTGTCCGCCTGCGGCGGGGGCGATGACGCGGCCAGCGAGCCGAGTCGCGCTCAGCAGACCGCGGACAAGGGGGTGCAACAGGGGCTGGTCGGCGTGGCGGTCATGCATGTGACGCCGGACGAGATGGACGAGGGCGTTGCCGGCGTACGCAAGGCAGGCACGGATGACCCAGTCCGCCGAGACGACTGGTTCCTGCCAGGCTCTAACACGAAGGCCATGACCGCGTCGGTTGCGGCCCGCGTGGTGGAACGCGGCACCATCGCCTGGACCACCACGCTTGCCGAGGCGCTGCCGGACCTGGCCGCCGGCATGCGCGAGGCCTATCGCACCGTCACGCTTGAACAACTGCTGAACCATCGTGGCGGTGTCATGGCCTTCAACAACGCCAAAGATGTCGAGGCCTTCACGTCCTACCTTCAGACGCTGGGCAATGCACAGCCGGACACCCTGGCTGGTCGTCAACGGCTGTTTGCCGCCTGGTTGCTCGCGCAGCCGTCGCCCGACGGTGTCACGCCGGGGCGCGACTTCTCGTACTCCAACGCCGGCTATGCACTTGCGGGAATGATGCTGGAGGCGCGCACGGGGCTCACGTTTCGGGAACTGTTCGACCAGGAGATGGCACGACCGCTGGGTCTGGAAGTTCGCTGGGTGAGGGGCGATGAGGCCGCCATCAATCGCCCGAACGGTCATTCAGGCGCCGCGGGTCAGTCACCCGAAGTGGTGCCACCGGTTTCGGCACAAGAAGCAATCTGGAGCGAGGTGATCCGCCCGGCTGGTCCGGATTTCGCGATCCGACCCACGTCGTACGCCCGGTGGCTGCGGTGGCACCTGTTGGCGCTGAAAGGGCAGACCACACCGCTTTCTTCTGGGTACGTGCAACGCTTGCAACAGTTGCAGACCAACGATTACGCAATGGGCTGGTTCGCCACCCAGTCGCCGGAGGGCCGCCCGATGCTCGCGCACACCGGCCAATGGGCGGGCTTCAACAGCGTGGCAGTGGTGGACCGGTCCGGCCGAAGTGGCAGCGCTGCCCTCACGAACATCGTGGACAGCAGCAGCACCGAGGCCAGTTGGGTGGTCAAGCTGCTCCAGGACGCGGTGTTTGACATGGAGGCTCGCTAGGGGGTTCCTCGCGGTCAGGGACATCGCGATGGTCGAAGAGGGTGAGGGCGAAACCAGATCCTCATGCGCTTCGACAGGCAGCACGCGGCGCGTTTCCAATGACTGGCGTTAAAGCCGTTACGGCGGCCAAGGGCTTGGGCGACGATCGAAAATGCCGCCCATTCCCGCCCCCTGACCGTCCTGAACATGAGCGACCTGTCCCACTTCCCGATCACCCGCAAGTGGCCCGCCCTTCATCCGGACCGCATCCAGCTCTACTCCCTGCCCACGCCCAACGGCGTGAAGGTCTCGATCATGCTGGAAGAGACCGGCCTGCCATATGAGCCGCACCTCGTGCGTTTCGACACCCACGACCAGTTGTCTCCAGAGTTCCTGTCGCTCAATCCGAACAACAAGATCCCCGCCATCATCGATCCGGAGGGTCCCGGCGGCCGGCCGCTGGCGCTGTTCGAATCCGGGGCCATCCTGATCTACCTGGCCGAGAAATCGGGCAAATTCCTGCCGACCGACCCGGCTCGCCGCTACGAGACCCTGCAGTGGCTGATGTTCCAGATGGGCGGCATCGGCCCCATGTTCGGCCAGCTCGGCTTCTTCCACAAATTTGCAGGCAAGGCCTTCGAGGACAAGCGCCCGCGCGACCGCTACGCGGCCGAATCCAGGCGCCTGCTGAACGTGCTCGACCAGCGCGTGGCCCAGGGCACGTGGCTCATGGGCGAGGAATACACCATCGCCGACATCGCCACCTTTCCGTGGGTGAACAACCTCGTCGCGTTCTACGAGGCGGCCGACCTGGTGGGCTACGACGACTTCCCGAATGTCGCCCGGGCCGTGAAGGCATTCCTCGGGCGGCCTGCCGTGGCGCGCGGGCTTTCCATTCCCAAGCGTCCGGAGGCTTGAGCGGCTGGGTCGAGCAGCGGGGGCCATGACGTCCTGGCGCGGCCCTCCATCGGAGCGGGCCGGCCGACCCTCCTATCATTCGACCATGCAATGGATCGACACCCACTGCCACCTCGACGCGCCCGAGTTCGATGCCGACCGCGACGCTGTCGTGTCGCGCGCCCGTGCCGCAGGTGTGCAAGCCTTGGTGCTTCCGGCGGTCGGCGCATTCGATTTTGACGTCGTCCGCGAACTCGCCCACGCCCACGGCTTCGCTTACGCACTGGGCATACACCCGCTGTTCGTGGATCGCGCCGATGACGCTGACCTTGACGCATTGACCAGCCACCTGGAGCGACATCACGGCGACCCCCGCCTCGTGGCGATCGGCGAGATCGGACTCGACCATTTCGTGCCCGGCCTCGACCTGGCGCGCGCCGAGCGGTTCTTCTCGTTTCAGCTGCAGTTGGCGCAACGCTTCGAGCTGCCCGTGATCGTGCATGTGCGCCGCTCGGCGGACGCATTGCTCAAGCACTTCCGGCGTGTGCCGGTGCGCGGCATCGCGCATGCGTTCAATGGCAGTGACCAGCAGGCCGGCACTTTCGTCGACCTCGGTTTCAAGCTCGGTTTCGGCGGCGCCATGACCTTCGACCGCGCCCTGCAGATCCGCCGCCTGGCCGCCACCGTGCCGGACCATGCCGTGGTGCTGGAAACCGATGCACCCGACATCCCGCCCCATTGGCTCTACCGCACCGCCGCGCAGCGTGCGGCCGGCGAGACCATGCGCAATGAACCGGCCGAGCTGCCCCGCATCGCCGCCACCCTGGCGGAGCTTCGCGGCTGGACGGCCGGGCACACGGCCGCGGTGTGCCGCGAAAATGCGTTGTCGGCGCTGCCCCGCCTGAGGGCGCTGATGGCGGAGGAAGCCTGATGGTCGCCGCCGCCCCGTTGCTCCGCGGCCTGCCGCCGGTGATCGACGCCCGCACGCGGCTGGTGGTGCTTGGCAGTTTCCCCGGCGCGGCATCACTCGCCGCAGGCCAGTACTACGCACATCCGCGCAACCAGTTCTGGCCGCTGCTGTCGGCGCTGTGGGGAACCGATCTGCGCGCCTTGCCATACCCGGCCCGTCTCGATGCGATGAAGGACCGCGGCGTGGGCCTGTGGGATGTGTACGCCCATTGCCGCCGTGAAGGCAGCCTCGACAGCGCCATCGAGGACGCCGTGTTCAATGACCTGGCCGGCCTGAAGACCCTGGCGCCCGGCCTGACGGCCGTCGCCCACAACGGCGGTGAATCGGCACGCGCCATGCGGCACACCGCCGCGCTCGGTATCGAGGTCGTGCGGCTGCCGTCCACGAGCCCGGCCAACGCCTCCTGGCGCTTCGAGCGCAAGCTCGAAGCCTGGCGTGCCGTGTTCGAAATGCATGGGGTCGCCTGAACGCGGGCACGTCCGCCCGGCGGCCTCTGGCAGACTGCGGCGCTGCAACCAGACTCCCGGATTCCTTGATGGCCACCCGCAAACCCAAGATCGAACTGGCTCCGGCCACCATGTCAGAGGCCGATGGCGTGCGGTATCTCCATCTGGGTACGCCATGGGTGCAAGGCGCGATGCGCGTGCGCAAGCCCCATGCCCTCGAACTGGAGTACATCCAGCGCATGATGGCCTGGATGCTGTTCCGTGATCCGGCGCAAGTGGCCAAGGGCCATGCGGTGCAGCTGGGGCTTGGTGCCGGCGCCATCACGCGCTTTTGCCACCGCAACCTGCGCATGAAGACCACGGCCGTGGAATTGAACCCCACCGTCATCACGGCCTGCCGCATGTGGTTCCACCTGCCCGAAGACGATGCGCGGCTGTCGGTGCTCAACGCGGACGCAGCGGCATTCGCCGCCAACCCGGCGCACCATGGAACCGCCGATGTGCTCAACGTCGATCTGTACGACCACGACGCCGCGAGCCCCGCGCTGGACGATGAAGTGTTCTACCGCCATTGCCGCTCGCTGCTGGCCGACGGTGGCGTGATGACCGTCAACCTCTTCGGCCGCGATGCGAGCTTTGAACGAAGCGCAGCGCGCATCGCCGCCGCCTTCGGCAGCGACTTGCTGCGCAGCCTGCGTCCCACGAAAGAGGGCAACACCATTGTGGTGGCATGCAAAACCCTTGCAATTCCTGACCGGGACGAGCTTGCCCGGCGTGCCGAAAACATCGAAACTCGGTTCGACTTGCCCGCCCGCAAGTGGCTTCGCATGCTTCGTGCGCTGCCGGCCGTCCCCAGCACTTCCGTGACATGAACACTGCCGCCTCCAAAGCTTCCCCGCCCACTGTCAGTGCACACCCCGCGGGCCGGCTCGATTGGCGGCACCTTCTCAAGTGGTTGCGCGACGACGGCATCATCTCCGAATCCGACCACGCCACCATCGAGAAACGCTTCGCCGCGGCCGACAGCAAGCAGCACCCGCTGGTGCGCCTGGGCAGCGCAGGCCTGAGCCACGCGCGCACCGGCAAATCCCTCGACACCGAGCTGCTCACCGAATGGCTCGCGAAGCACTGTGCGCTGCCCTACCAGCGCATCGACCCGCTCAAGGTGGACGTGGGCCGTGTGTCCGAAGTGATGTCCATCAACTATGCCGAACGCCGCCGGGCGCTGCCGCTGCAGGTCGCGGCGCACGAAGTGGTCATCGCCACCAGCGAGCCGTTCGATGTGGCGTGGGTTCCCGAGATCGAGGCGCACACCCGCAAGGCCATCCGGCTCGTCGTGGCCAACCCGGTCGAGATCGCGAAGTTCACCACCGAGTTCTACACACTGTCGAAATCGGTGCGCAACGCGGTCAAGACGGGCGAGATGGCCGCGTCAGCGAGCTTCGAGCAACTGGTGGAACTGGGCCGCTCCAACAAGCAGCTCGACGCCAACGACCAGGGCGTCGTGCAGGTGGTGGACTGGCTGTGGCAATACGCGTTCGACCAGCGCGCAAGCGACATCCACCTCGAGCCCCGGCGCGACCTGAGCGTGATCCGCTTTCGCATCGACGGCGTCATGCACACCGTCTACCAACTCCCGCCCGGCGTGATGAACGCGATGATCGCGCGCATCAAGTTGCTCGGCCGCATGGATGTGGTGGAGCGGCGCCGCCCGCTCGACGGCCGCATCAAGACCCGCAACCCGAACGGCGATGAAGTGGAAATGCGCCTGTCCACGCTGCCCACGGCCTTCGGCGAAAAGATGGTGATGCGGATCTTCGATCCCGACACCACGGTCAAGCAACTCGATGCGCTGGGCTTCGGCGCCCATGATGCGCAGCGATGGGAAGCCCTCACGGCCCATGCGCACGGCATCATCCTCGTCACCGGCCCCACGGGTTCGGGCAAGACCACCACGCTGTACGCCACGCTCAAGCGCCTGGCCACGGACGAAGTGAACGTCTGCACCATCGAGGACCCGATCGAGATGATCCAGCCGGCGTTCAACCAGACGCAAGTGCAGCCTGCGATCGAACTCGGGTTTGCCGACGGACTGCGCGCGCTGATGCGCCAGGACCCGGACATCATCATGGTCGGCGAAATCCGGGACCTGGAGACCGCCGAGATGGCGATCCAGGCGGCCCTGACGGGGCACCTGGTCTTCAGCACCCTGCACACCAACGATTCGGCGTCGGCCGTCACGCGGCTCATCGATCTCGGGGTGCCGCCCTACCTGATCGGGGCCACCGTGATCGGCGTGCTGGCCCAGCGGCTCGTGCGCACACTGTGCCCCGCGTGCCGCCAGCCCGATGATGCTGTCACCGCCGACGAGCTCAACACGCTGATCAAGCCCTGGTCACTGAGTGGCAAGGTGCGGGCGTACAAGCCTGTCGGCTGCCTTGAGTGCCGCATGACAGGCTACCGCGGGCGCGCCGGCCTGTATGAATTGCTCGATGTGACGGACGCGGCACGCAATGCCGTCACCCCCGTGTTCGAGGTGGGTGCGCTGCGCCGGCAAGCCGTGAAGGATGGGCTGCGGCCCCTGCGCCTGGCCGGTGCGATGAAGGTCGCCGAAGGCCTCACCACGGTGGAAGAGGTGCTGCGCGCCACACCCATGTGGGAGGGTGCCTTGTAAGTGCTACGTGTAAACCACACAAGCGTGTTGGGTCTTGCTGCCTAGAATCGCTCACAACGTCACGTGTGAGAGGTGCTTCGGTGAAGATCAAGAGCCAACAGGATTTCTTTTCCGGTTTGATGTTTCTGGTGGTCGGCCTCGCGTTCGCCTACGGCGCCACGGACTACAGCATGGGCGCCGCCGCCCGCCCCGGCCCCGGCTACTTCCCTCTCATCCTCAGCGTGCTGTTGGCCATCCTCGGCGCGATCGTGGTGTTCACCTCGCTCACCATTGAGGTAGAAGGCGGCGATCCCGTAGGCCACATCGCATGGCGGCCGCTCATCATCATCGTCGTGGCCATCACCTTGTTCGGCGCGCTGCTGCCGCGGCTCGGCCTCGTGATCACGGTGCCTGTCCTCATCGTCGTGGTCAGCTGGGCAGGCGAAGAGTTCAAATGGCTGGGTGTGGCGATCAACAGCGTCGTGCTCACGGTCTTCTCCTGGCTCGTGTTCGTGAAGGGCCTCGGCCTCACGATCCCGGTGTGGCCGGGTGCTTGAACAACACCGTCTTCCGAACCTGATTCGAACGCCACAGAAAGCCGTCCATGGATCTCATCAACAACCTTGCAATGGGGTTCGGCGTTGCCTTCACGCTGAACAACCTGATGTATGCCTTCTTCGGTTGCGTGCTCGGCACGTTGATCGGAGTGCTGCCTGGTTTGGGTCCCGTCGCCACCATCGCGATGCTGCTGCCGTCGATCTACTCACTCGACGCCACTCCTGCGCTCATCATGCTCGCCGGCATCTACTACGGCGCCCAGTACGGTGGTTCCACCACTGCCATCTTGATCAACGTGCCCGGTGAATCGAGCTCGGTGGTCACCGCCATCGACGGCTACCAGATGGCCCGCCAGGGCCGTGCCGGTGCGGCATTGGCCGCGGCAGGCATGGGCTCCTTCTTCGCAGGTTGCGTCGGCACCATCATCATCGCGGCCTTTGCGCCGCCGCTGACCGAACTCGCTTTCAAGTTCGGCCCGGCCGAATACTTCTCGCTGATGGTGCTGGGCTTGATCGGCGCGGTGGTGCTGGCCTCCGGGTCGCTCATCAAGGCCATCTCGATGATCATCCTGGGGTTGCTGCTCGCGCAGATCAACACCGACGTGATCTCCGGCGTGCCGCGCTACTCCGAGCTGCCGTTCACCAACATCAACTTCCCCGAGCTGACCGACGGCATCGGTTTCGTCGTGATCGCCATGGGCCTGTTCGGCTTCGGCGAAATCATCGCCAACCTCGGCCAGCCGGCCGAGCACCGCGAAGTCTTCACGAAAGAAGTAAAGGGTTTGTGGCCCACCCGGCAAGACTTCAAGGAAGCCTGGCCGGCGGTGTTGCGCGGCACGGCGCTCGGTTCCCTGCTGGGCGTGCTGCCGGGCGGCGGTGCGCTGCTGGCTTCCTTTGCGGCCTACACGGTCGAGAAAAAGATCGCCGGCCCCAACGGCCGCTTCGGCAAGGGCGACATCCGAGGTGTGGCAGGCCCTGAATCGGCCAACAACGCCGGTGCGCAGACCTCGTTCATCCCGATGCTCACCCTGGGCATTCCACCGAACGCCGTGATGGCCCTGATGGTGGGTGCGATGACCATCAAAGGCATCCAGCCGGGCCCTCAGGTGATGGCGAGCAACCCGCAGCTGTTCTGGGGCCTGATCGCGTCGATGTGGGTCGGCAACGCGATGCTCGTGATCCTGAACCTGCCCATGATCGGCATCTGGATCAAGCTCCTGACCGTGCCGTACCGGTTCCTGTTCCCGGCCATCACGCTGTTCTGCTGCATCGGCACGTACACGCTCAACAACAACAACTTCGACGTCTACATGACAGCCATCTTCGCGGTGGTGGGCTACCTGTTCTACAAGCTCAAGTGTGAACCGGCGCCGCTGCTGCTCGGGTTCATCCTGGGGCCGATGATGGAAGAGAACCTGCGTCGCGCGCTGCTGCTGTCCCGTGGCGACTGGAGTACCTTCGCCACGCGTCCGCTTTCGGCCGGCCTGCTGATCGCCTCGGCCCTGATGATCGTGGTCGTGCTGCTGCCGTCCATCAAGAGCAAGCGCGAGGAAGCGTTCCAGGAAGCGGACTGATCCACCTGTTGTTCGTCGACGAGGCCGCCTTCGGGCGGCCTCGTCGTTCCTGCGCCGGAGCAGCCGCCGCCGAGGCACCGTTTCATGGCGACGTAACGTCTCGGAACCGTTCGATGCCGCAATAACCCAGTCGAGCGTGCACGATTTACCTGACTGCGCGACGAGCTTGGCATGATGAGTGGTTTGAGCGCCCGGCATGGACGGGCACGCAGCTTGCTCGAACGGGCGGCGCCCTGTTCCATGGCTGTTGCCGTGCTGCAGGGCGTTCGCCACTTCCTGACCGATCGATGCCCAAGACAGACGCTTCCCGCGAATTCGGCCCCAGCACCATGCCGACGATCTCCGAACCCGACCGAGACCTGCTGCATGCCGGCATGTGGGTGGGAGGCTGCCAGATCGTGGAGCCCATCGGGCAAGACGACAGCAGCATTCTTTACGTGGCGACCGATTCCCTGCTCCAGCGGCACGTGATGGTGCGCGAGCACTTTCCGCAGGGCCTGGTCACCCGGAACGATGCCGGCGAGGTGGTGCCCGTCACGGGCGCCGACCTGCCGGCCCGCCACGCAGCCTATGCGGCCTTTCTGCGCGGCGCACGCTGGCTCACCCGGTTCGACCATCCTTTCATCGGCCGCGCGTTGCGGGTGTGGGAGGAGCGCGGCACGGCCTACCTGATGATGCCGATGTACGAAGGCCAGTCGCTCGCGGCATCGCAACGGCATGGGGGCCCGGTCGATGAGGCCAAGCTGCGGGCCCTGCTTTCGGCGCTGTGCGACGCATTGGCACCGATGCACGCTGCGGGCGTCTTTCACCTCGGGCTGTCGCCTGAGAGCATCTGGGTGCAACCGGACGGCCGGCCGGTGCTGTTCGATCTGTCGTGTGCCGCTCCGGCGGCCCAGCGCACGGTGTCGGACAACGTCGACCGCCAGTTCGCCCCCATCGAATTGTTCGCCCACGGCAGCGCACTGCCCGTGGGCCCATGGACCGACATCTACAGCCTCGGGGCGGTGATGCATCACGCGTTGCTCGGGCGCCCGCCGTTGTCTGCTGCGGTGCTCGGCCTGGATGACGTGCATGCACCGCTGGCCGAGGGCTTGTCACGTCGCGGCCCCGGGCGCATGTCCGCGGCGCTTCCATCGGCTGTCTTTGTTGCCGCCATCGACCGGGCGCTGGCCGTGCGCCCGGAAAATCGCCCGCAGGATCTGATGACGTTCCGGCGTCTGCTGGGCTTGGACACGGCGCAAACCGTTCACCCGCCGGTGCAGCCCCCGGTGGCGCCGCGGCCGGAGCCGCCGGTGCTCACGTCGATGCCGCCGCAGCCCGCCCCCGTGCCCAGGCCAGCGCCCGAAAGCGCGCCCGACGCCGATGCCTTGCCGAACAACAGCCCCGAAACCGGGGTGGATGCTGCCGCGGCGGCAGCCATCGCGATGGCGGTGTCGTCCCTTCCGTGGGCGAATGAGCGAGAGCCTGCGATGTCGGCCGAACCGCCTGGCTTCAGCCCGATGCCGGGCCGCAACGCGCCTCGAGAGCCGGGCCTGGGCCCGCAGACCTTCGTCATGCCCGGCCCTACGAAACGCACGCCGCCGGCGCCGAGCAAGCGTCCGGGGCGTCTTGCAGCCGCCATGTTCGGCCTGCTGGCCTGCGCCGGCATGGCGGGCTGGTACACGAAGGAGCATCCCCAGCAGATCGCGGGCTGGTTCGGTCTGTCCATCCAAGAGCCCGCGCAGGCTCGAAGCCAGCCGGCGCGGGCAACCGAGGCCCCTGCACCGGCTGCGGCGCCCAATCCGGCACCGGTTGAAACGGTGCTGTCGGAAGCACCTCCCGCCGCAGCGCCAGCCTCGATGCCCGCATCGCCCATGCCAACACCGGCGCCCGCGGCGGTGGAGCCGACGCCTCCCTCTCCGGCGCCCGCGGCCACGCCGGAACCGCCACGTGGTCAGGCCAAAGTCCAGGCGCACGGGCCGAAGAAAGCAGCCACCCCGCCCGCGAGCCCTGCGGAACCGGTGCCCGACGGCCCCAAGGCCGTGTGCGGCACGAGGACCAACTTCGCCCTCTACCGTTGCATGGAAACCCAATGCAGCCTGCCGCGGTTCTCCCGGCACCCGCAATGCGTGGTGTTCCGGTTCGAGAACTGAGTGTGCGAATGCCGGTTTCCGACCTTCAACCTGGGAGAACCGTCC
>Ga0070659_100000595_pt1 | contig 26472 bp, 24 predicted proteins | sample KBSC23metaG_FD_64666 | JGI IMG/M metagenome (GOLD analysis project Ga0070659, IMG submission 64666) | Corn rhizosphere microbial communities from Kellogg Biological Station, Michigan, USA - KBS C2-3 metaG | ecosystem: Host-associated > Plants > Roots > Rhizosphere > Soil ... | reverse complement strand
CACGCGCCCAGCGCTTCGTAGATCAGCTCCAGCCCCATGTGTCGGGCGAGCGATTGATCTCGGGCATGGGGCTGGAGCTGATCTACGAAGCGCTGGGCGCGTGCTTCGATCTCTGGCAACAGGGCCCCGCCGTGCGCCGCGCGGCTGACATTACCGCCATTGCGCTCGGCGAGATGGACGGCGACGCTGGCGACCACGCGCGCTGCCGCTACGCCGTCGATACGTTCTGCGCGTTTCTCGGCACCATTGCCGCCAACTTGGCAGTCACGCTGGGCGCGCGTGGTGGCGTGTATATCGGCGGCGGCATCGTGCCGCGCCTGGGCCCGGCATTTGCCAACTCTCCGTTCCGCCGACGTTTTGAAGACAAGGGCCGCTTTTCAGCCTATGTGGCGGCGATGCCCGTGTACGTGATCCACTCGCCGTATCCGGGGTTGGTTGGCTTGTGTGCCGCCATGGACCACGCGGTGGCGCAGGGGCACTGATCGCACTGTCACACAGATGAAGCGTTTGTCATCTGCCCGCAACCTTCCCGTGGGGGCCCGGAGCCTACGCTGATTCCGTCTTTCAACCGAGATGGAGTCTGCGATGAACTTCTCTTCTTCCTACGCGGTGTCTGCGGCGTTTTCACTGGCGACCCTCTTTGCGATAGCCCCAGCGCAGGCAGCGACCCAGATAACAGTGCAAGAAGCTGCCACGCAGGGTGCCTATGCGCATCTGTTTGGCACACCAGGCAAAGCGAAGATGGCGGCGCGCACCGTTGAGCTGCGCGGTCAGAGGGTGGTGCGTGTGCAATCAGGCGAGACGGTGGCGTTCCGCAGCGGCACGCAGATCGGCGCATGGAATTTCACCCCGCGCGCCGATAGCACAACGGTGGCGCTGAAGGAACTGCTCCCCTCGATGCCCGACGGCTCCCAGGTGTACGTACTGATCGAGCGCAGCCAGGTCTATTCAGGCAATTGACGGTTGGACGGAACGGCGCTGCCCTTGCGCAGCGCCACCTCCAGCACCAGTGCGTCGAGCAGCGCCAGATGCAGCAGCCGCGCGACCATCGAGCGGTCAGTCACGGCGTCGTCTACGTCGGCAGGCAGCACCACATCGGCCAGTGCGGCCAGTGGGCTGCCGGGTGCCGTCACTGCAATCACGCGCACGCCCAACTCGCGCACGCGCTCCACTGCAGTCTGCAGTTCGGGTAACGCGCCCGACTTGGAAATGGCGATCACCACATCGCCCGCCTGCAGCACGTTCAACGACATCGACACGAGATACGGGTCGCTATATGCATTCGCGGGAATGCCGTAGCGGAAGAATTTCGTCTGTGCATCGGCAGCCACCACGCCCGAGCTGCCGAAGCCGTACAGGTCGATGCGGTGCGCGGCGTCGATCAACGCGACCGCTGCGTCGAGCGCGCGTGGGTCGAAGCGGTCTTGCAGCGTGGTGAGCGCGTCGATGGTGTTCTGCAGCACGCGCGTGCCGGAAGGCGTTGCTGCTTGCGCATGTGTATGTGCATCGGCCGGCACCGCACCGCGCGCCGCTTCCGGCGCCACATTGCCCTGCGCCAGCCGCAGCTTGAAATCCGACAACCCGTGGCAGCCCATCGAGCGACAGAAGCGGATGACCGTGGGCTGGCTGACGCCGGCTTCACGTGCGATGGCCGCCACCGGCAAACTCAGCACGGTGCCGGGCAGGCGCAGTACCCAGTCGGCCACTTGGCGCTCGGCCGGAGAGAGCGACGGGCGCGCCGCGCGGATGCGCTCACGCAGATCGGCCGGCGGTTCGGCAGGGATGGCGGTGGGAGGCGTGGCTTGCTGGGCGCTCATCTGCGCGCGGGTTCAGAGGGATGATCGCGTCACGATAAAGGCAAGCGGTGCCTCGCGCAACCGCCGGCGCTGTGCAATGGAGCGGCACGGCAGTTCTACAATGCGGCTTTCCTCTGCTCATTTTGGTTTGTCATGCGCGTACTGCTCGTGGAAGATGACGACATGATCGGCGACAGCGTGCGCAAGGGTTTGCGCCACGACGGCTTCGCTATCGATTGGGTGCGCGACGGCGAGGCCGCGGTACAGGCGGTCACTGCTCCCGGTGCCGCTGGTGCCGACCCCGGCGTCTCCATGTTCGATCTCATGCTGCTCGACCTCGGCCTGCCCAAGCGCGACGGGCTGGAGGTGGTGCGCGAGGTGCGTCAGCGCGGTATCGCCATCCCCATCCTGATCCTGACCGCGCGCGATGCGGTGGCCGACCGCGTGGCCGGGCTCAATGCCGGCGCAGACGATTACCTCGTCAAGCCGTTCGACCTGCAGGAACTGGCCGCGCGCATGCACGCGCTGCTGCGTCGCCAGGGTGGTCGTGCCGATCCGCTCATGCGCCACGGCGACGTGCTGCTCAACCCCGTCACGCGCGAGGTGTTGCGCGCCGGCCTACCGGTCAAACTGTCCGGTCGCGAGTTTGCGGTGCTGCATGCGCTGCTCGCGCGGCCGGGCAAGGTATGGTCGATCGCGCAACTGCAGGACAACCTTTACGGCTGGGACGAGGAAGTCGGCAGCAATACCGTCGAGGTCTACATCCACGCGCTGCGCAAGAAGCTCGGCAGCCACTTCATCCAGAACATCCGCGGTGTGGGGTATGTGATTCCGCGTGAGACGCTTGCGTCGCCTGCGGAACCTGCCAGCGGCGAAGACCACCAATAGCCCATGCAATCCATCCGCAAAACCCTGCTGTGGTGGCTGGCCGGCGGTCTGCTCGCAGGCATCGTCATTGCCACGTGCCTGATCTACGCGCAGGCACGCCAGGAAGCCAACGCGCTGTTCGATTACCAGATGCAGCAGGTGGCCGCCGCGCTGCCGAGCCAGTGGATCGACCCACCGCCGCCAGCACTGGCCGGCATCGCGCGCGACGACGATGTCGTGATCCGCATCTGGGACGGCACCGGCCGCAGCCTGTATCTCTCGCACGCGCGGCCTGACTTGCCCGATCAGGCAGAGCTCGGTTTCTCCGATGTGAGCACGCCCGAGGGCCAATGGCGCATCTACAGCGTTGCTTTCGGGCCGGCCGTGGTGCAGATCGCGCAGCCGTACAGCGCGCGGCACGCGGTGGCGGCGCGCATGGCGCTGCGCACGGTGGCGCCGCTGCTGATTTTGCTGCCGCTGCTGGGCTGGATGGTGTGGCTGGCTGTCGGGCGCGGGCTGGCGCCGCTGGGCTCGGTGGCCAAGCAGGTGCAGGCGCGCGATGCGGCGGCGCTCTCGCCATTGCCCACGCACGATTTGCCCGACGAGATTCGTCCGCTGACCAACGCACTGAATGATCTGCTTGCGCGCCTCGGTACAGCGCTTGCGCATCAACGCGCATTCGTTGCCGATGCCGCGCATGCGTTGCGCACCCCGCTGGCCGCGCTCAAGCTGCAATTGCAGGTGGCCGACCGCGCGCAGGACGAAGACGAACGCCGCGCCGCACATGCCGATCTGCATCGCGGCGTGGAGCGCATGATCCGCCTCGTTGGCCAGTTGCTGACGCTCGCGCGGCAAGAGCCGGGCGCCGCTGATACGCAGCGTGCGCCGGTCGCGCTCGATGCCGTGGCGGCCGATGTCGTCGCTGAGCTGTCACCGGCAGCCGTGCAGAAGGGCATTGACCTCGGCGTTGCCATGGAGTCGCAGCCTGCGTCCGTCATGGGCAATGCCGATGCGCTGCGCGTGCTGGTGGTCAATCTCATCGACAACGCGCTCAACTACTGCCCGCGCGGGGCACGTGTCGACGTGTCGGCCGGCCACGCGCCCGATGGTGGCGCGCAACTTGTCGTGGAAGACAACGGCCCCGGCATCCCTGCCGACGAACGGGAACGCGTGCTCGATCGCTTCTACCGTCCTGCACAGGCACCCACCGGCGGCAGCGGCCTCGGTCTGGCCATCGTGCGCGAGATTGCGCAGGCGCATGACGCCACGCTGGCGCTCGAAGCACGCGAAGGCGGCGGCTTGCGCGTGGTGCTGCGGTTTCCGTTTCAGGCGGCCACGTAGAAACACTTTGTTTCATGTGACGCCCGCGCGCAGCCTCCGTTTAAGTCTCGTTTAAGTCTGCCCGCCTACGATGCTTGCAACCGATGGGCACGACAGGCGACTCCGCAAGCCGTGGCCCTCGCACCAGCAAGAGAGGACACGACAATGACGCGTCAAACATTGGCACGCAGCGCGGCTGGCCTGGCCGCCGTGATCGCCGTTGCGGGCGGCTACGCCTATCTGCAGAAAGACGTGATCTCGCGCGCGGTGGCCGCACCCGTGGCGACCTCGAGCGCGACGACGGCGCCCGCCCCGGGAGCGGCCCCGGTGGCCGTGGCCGCGCCGATGGACTTCTCCGGCATCGTCGATCGCTACGGCCCGGCGGTGGTCAACATCAGCACCACCGCACATGCACAGCGCACCAGCATGCAGGGCCTGCCGCCCGGCATGAGCCCTGACGATCCGTTCTCCGAATTCTTCAAGCGCTTCATGCCGCAGATGCCGCAGCAGCGCGGCGATCAGATCGTACGCGGGCTGGGCTCGGGCTTCATCGTCTCGGCCGATGGACTGATCTTGACCAACGCCCACGTGGTGGACGGCGCGCAGGAGGTCAACGTCAAGCTGACCGACCGCCGCGAGTTCAAGGCCAAGGTGCTGGGCGTGGACAAGCAATCGGATGTGGCCGTGCTGCGCATCTCGGCCAAGAACCTGCCGGTGGTGCAGATCGGCAGCCCGGCCAACACCAAAGTGGGTGAGCCCGTGCTGGCGATCGGCTCGCCGTACGGTTTCGAGAACACCGTCACGGCGGGCATCGTGAGCGCCAAGTCGCGCTCGCTGCCGGACGATACGTACGTGCCGTTCATCCAGACCGACGTGGCCGTGAACCCCGGCAACTCGGGCGGCCCGCTGTTCAACCAGCGCGGCGAGGTGATCGGCATCAACTCGCAGATCTACAGCCAGACCGGCGGCTACCAGGGCCTGTCGTTTGCCGTGCCGATCGACGTGGCGATGAAGGTGGAGCAGCAGCTCGTGTCGACCGGCAAGGTCACGCGCGGCCGCCTGGGCATTGCGGTGCAGGAGGTCGATCAGTCGCTGGCCGATTCCTTCAAGCTGCCCAAGCCCGAGGGCGCGCTGGTCAACTCGGTGGAAGACGGTGGCCCTGCCGCCAAGGCCGGCTTGCAGCCGGGCGACGTGATCCTGCAGATTGGCGACGCGCGCATCGATCGCTCGGGTGATCTGCCCGAGCAGGTGGCCGACATCAAGCCGGGCAGCACAGTGCCGCTGCAGATCATTCGCCAAGGCAAGCCGACCACGCTGTCGGTCACCATCGGCGCGGCCAAGGATGCGAAGGTGGCGTCCAACGCAAAGGCCGCGCCCGACCAGGGTCGCCTGGGCTTGGCGGTGCGTCCGCTGCAACCGGAAGAAAAGCGCCAGAGCGGTCTGCCCGGCGGTCTGGTGGTGATGGAAGCGAGCGGCCCGTCGGCCAAGGTCGGCATCCAGCCGGGTGACGTGATCCTGTCGCTCAATGGAACGCCGGTGTCATCGGTGCAAGACCTGCGCACGCTGGTGGAGCGCTCCGGCAAGCATGTCGCGCTGCTGGTGCAGCGGGACGACACGAAGATCTTCGTGCCGGTGGATCTCGGCTGACGCTGGCTGAACCCGTTTTGTCGGTGCCTGCATGTTGCGGCGCGTGCCTGAAGAGGGCCGCGCCGCTTTTTCATGGGCTCAGCGCCGCAAGGGGGTCAGTGCTGCAAGCAGAGCCGGGCCGTCGCGCGATCCAATGCGATGCGGTGCAGGGTGTCGAGCGATTTCTCCCGCGCGACCCGTTCGATTTCGTGCGCCACCTGCATCGGGCAATCCGCCTGGCTGCGTGCTGGGGCGGCATCGTGCAGCGTTTTCAGGATGGATTTCTGCAGCCCATCGAGCTTGGGCCGGATGACGTCGGGCAGGCTCTGCCGCTGTGCGGTGGGCGCGTCGCCAGCCCGACGCCAGTCGTTCAGCAGGGCGTACTGCACTTCCTTGTTCGCCTCGATCTGATCGGCGAAGACACCCCCCACGTCTGTCGGCGCCAGGCCATACGCAGGCGCCTCAGCCGAGACATTGGCGATCACCTGGGCCTCTCGCTCCGGGTCGTAGACCGATTTGCCGCTGTCCCACTTGCTCAGCGCGACCTGGTCTGCGGTGACCAGGCGATCCGCCAGATGGCGGAGCAGCGGCGTGAAGGCGCCTTCCGTGGCGGGAGCTTGGGCTGCGCAACCGGCGACGAGCCACAGGGCGCATGCGAGTCCGGCGGTCTTGGTGACGACTGAAAGCTTGATCGAGTGTTTCATGCTGGGCGCACGGCGGTGGCCGTGGATCGTGAAACTGCGGGAGCGGCGATGATACCGAAGTGCAGCGCCGCCCCGACCGCCTTATCTCGACGTGGCGGGTTTGGATGGCGTGTTCAATGGCAGCCGCCACAGGTCGTAGCGCTCTTCGCCTGCCTTGACCACGCCCGCAAAGTGCTGGTTCAGGCGGCTGGATGTCACGACCAGAGCGCCGTCGGGTGCGATCGTTGGCGTATCGGGCCAGGAAATGCCCTCGTCGGCGGCCACCAGCGTCATCTTCTTGGTGGCGGGGTTGTACCGCACGATGCCGTTGCGCGTGACATCGGTGGTGTAAAGCTGGCCGTCCGCACGGGTGACGATGCCATCGGTGTTGCCGCCCACGTCGCCAATGTTGCGCACGGCGGTGGCCACTTCAGCCGCTTTGGCCTTCGGATTGCGCAGCACGCTGGTGGAGACTGCGTGCGCATGGCGGCCTGTGGTGACCGTCCAATACAGCGTGCGCGCATCCGGCGACAGGGCGATGCCGTTGATGCCCAGCACGAGCGGCTTGCCGGGCCAGACTTCATCGCCGTGCGAGCAAGCGGCGCGCGGCGCCCGACGCAAAATCCACGACGATCAAGCCAGCCTGATTGGCAGGTGCACTGCGCAGGCCGCTGTCGGACACATAGGCCACCTTGCGCGCTTCATCGACCACGATGTCGTTGAGGAAACTGCCCTTGCGGTCGGCCACGGTATCCAGACCGATGCGCTTGACCAGTCGGCCAGTCTCGAGCGCGTACACCATGTTCTTCTGGCCGCCTTCCGGGGCCTCGTTCTCGCCTGCGACAAAGCCTTGATCGAGTGCCCACAACCAGCCGTTGTGCCGGTCGACGCGCGATGGCCAGGCCGATGCCGGCGGTGGCACCGGTCACGATGGCGGTCTTGCCTTTCATTGCAGATCCATGTTTGTTTTCCTTCTCGATTGCGTGGCACAGGGCCGATGCGTTGTTAATGCGTGTTTTGGGCTGCGAGCAGCAGGTCGCGCATGGCCTCGCCCACGCCGGTGGCCGACTGCGGGTTCTGCCCGGTGACGAGGCGCCCATCCACGACCACGTTGGCCGTCCAGTCCGACGCGGGATGATGCGTGGCACCGCGCTGCACCAGCGTGCTGGCGAACAGGAACGGCACCACCTTGTCCAGTTGGACGGCGCGTTCTTCAGCGTCGGTAAATGCGCCGACGTTCTTGCCTGCCACGAGATAGGCGCCATCGCTGAGCTTGACGTTGACCAATGCCGCCGGCCCGTGGCAAACCGCGCCGACCATGCTGCCTGCCTCATAGATCGCACGCGTCATGCGCGAGACGTCGGCGCTACCGGGGAAGTCCCACATCGCGCCATGGCCGCCGGCAAAGAAGATCGCCGAGTACTGGGTCGGGTCAACGTCGCCAAGGCGTTGTGTCTGGCGAAGCGCATTGCGGAACGTCGTGCTGTTCCAGTAGCGGGCGTTGACGACATCGTTCAGGTCCAGCCCGTCCACCGGCGGCTCCCCGCCCTGGATCGAGGCAAACGCCACCGGAATGCCCGCGTCCTCCAGCACGGCCAGCGGATGGGTGACCTCACCCAGGTAATAGCCGGTCGGCTCGCCCGTGCTCCCCTTGGTGCCGTGACTGGTCAGCACGAACAGGACGGGTTTGATGGCGGAAGGCGTGTTGGCGTGCATGGTTTCAGTCCCTTCAGAAGTGGTTGCAGTGAGCGTGATGGAACTGTATTGGCGACTCAAAAGGAGATAAACTGCCGCATCAGACAATCATTTGTTCTCTGCAAGACAAAATGAGCCGCAAATTCGATTACCTGGGCGATGTCGAAGCCTTCCTGGCGGTGGCCGATCAGGGGTCGTTTACGGCCGGGTCGGTTGCGCTCTCGACGACGCCTTCGGTGCTCAGCCGTGCCGTGACCCGGCTGGAGGCCCGACTGGGCAATCAACTGCTTCGCCGCACCACGCGCCGTATCGGGTTGACGGATGCGGGGCGCCTGTATCTGGAGCAAGCGCGCTCCGCCTTCACGCTGCTCGATGAGGCCGAACGCGAAGCCCAGGGCCAGGAGGGGGAACTCAAAGGGCGTGTGCGGCTGAGCGTGCCGACCACGTATGGGCATTACCGCCTGCCGCCGGTGCTGGCGCGGTTTGCCCGACTGCACCCCGGTGTCCGGATCGAGCTGAACATCACGAACCGGAATGTGGATCTCGTGGCAGAGGGTTTTGATCTGGCCATTCGGCTTGGACACCTGCCCGACAGCGGGCTCGTGGCGTGCAAGCTCGAAGATGCGGCCCTGTGTTTGGTTGCATCGCCCGACTACCTGCGGCGTTCTGGCACGCCCAAGACGTTGGAAGACCTTCAGCAACACGTCTGCCTGCCGTTCGTGATGCCGAGCATCGGACGCATCGCACAGTGGGTGTTCAAGCGGGGCGATCAGGATGTCGAATGGCTTGCGCCGTCCACCCTTCAGGTGTCGGGCGACGTACTGGGCGTGGTCTCGCTCGCCGCGCAAGGCATGGGCATCTGCCAGAGCTACGAATTCATCGTTCGGGAACAGATCGAGCAGGGCGGCCTGGTCGAGTTGCTGCCTGCATGGCGAGGCCGTACGCGCCCCTTCTCGGTCGTCTACGCACCGCATCGCAGGCAATCCGCCGCCACGCGTGCGTTGATCGATCTGCTCATCGCGGGGGGGCATCATCACTAGGCCCGACGCCACGCTGGATGGGGCGGTAAATGGAGCGGTGAATGGGGTGGCATTCGGCGCCAGCGTTGGATTTGCACGTGCCGCCAGCCACAAACCCAGGTATCATGCGGACTACGCGCCGTGTGTGTCTGTAAAGCCAGCGGCGGCGCGGCTAGCTGAGCATACGACGATGGATTTCTACCCCGATCTGGAAGGTTTGCCGCTGTTCGCCAAACCCGCATTCGGCTGGGAAGAACCGGTGTCGGCATCGCCCGCCGAAACGTCCCCCATCAAACCTCACCGCCTGCGCCGATGGCGTGGCCCGATCACGCATTGGGAACGCGGCTACCGCTCCCACTATTACCGCGACAAGCGCGGCAAGAAGCTCGGTGAAATCCACCTGAGCCCGCGTGGCCAGTTGCCGCTCGTCTACCGCTGGCTGGCCGGCACGCTCTCAGGCATCGAAGGGTCGCTCACGCATGCGCGCCTGCGCGTGGAAGAGGCGATCGGGTTTGGGATGCGGCAGATGGCGTTGTTCTGAGTCTTCTGCCAGACGCGTCGCCGGGCACAGTCGATGCGTCAACTTGGGGTTCACCACGACCAGGAGAACCCCATGCCGACCATCGTCCGCATCTTCACAGATCACGCCGCCGCTGAAGCGGCTCGCCAAGCCGTGCTGAATACCGGTCTCACGCTGGAGCGTGTGGCGCTGTCACATCAGGCTGACGAGGCAGGCGCCTTGTGCGGCAACTTCCTCTGCGGTGATCACCAACCCGGCGGTGAAAACGGCGAGACCTACGAGCGCAAGTTCCAGAACGTCGTGATCGGCCGACGCTTCCTGCTGACCATCGACGCCGAGCCGGCCCAGGTGGACGCTGCCGAAGCCGCGCTCCAGCCCACCGGCGGACATGCCGTAGATGACCTCGGCCCCAAACCCTGAACGCATGCGCATGTCGACGACGACCGATCACACCTCGCCCCCGCTTCGAGCGCATTCACCGTTCCAATTTGATTGGCATGGGACTACCCCGAACACGCCAGGCGGCACCTCGCCATCCTCGAACTGCTCGAACGCGAGCGCAACGAAGAGGCCTCGGACATGATGCGCGCGCACCTGCGCCATACGCTCGATGCCATCTCGAAGATCTCCAACATCCTCAGCCGCTAGCCAACATCATGTCCATCGACGCCTTCATGCCTGAAGCCGGCCCCGCTGCCTTGGGGTCAGCACCTTGCCCCACCACCCGGTGATGCCAGCAAGTCGCCGCTTTCCGTAGAATCCTCCGCCACACAGGACCTTGCGGAGATCGCCCATGCTGGATCCAGGCGTCGCGATTGCCACGTCCGCCCTGATGAGCTTCGTGCTCCTGGGGTTGCTGGGTTCGTTGCTGCGTTCCGGCAAGGCCGGCATTGCCGAATGGTTCGGCGCCAATCTGGCGGTGGTGTTGGCACTGCCGATGATCCTGCTGCGCGGGACGATTCCCGATAGCGTGTCGGTGGTCGTGGCCAACGTTCTGCTGGCGTTGGGCGGGGCGGCGTACTACGCGGGCTGCGCACGTTTTCTCGGGCGTCGGCCGTACTGGCCGATCTTGCTGGCGGGGGTGACGGCCGTCGGTGTTGCCGTCATCTATTGGCGCTATGCCGTCGACAGCATCCCCATGCGGGTGTTCTCGACCACGCTGTTCTCCGCCGCGTTCTGCACGGCGCTGGCATGGATGCTGGTGCGGCATGCGCCCGCCGGTCGGCCGACGTATCCGTACAGGGTGACGGCGGTCATCGCCTTGACGTTCGGTGCTTGTCAGCTTGCGCGCGGCACCTACTTTCTGACACTGGATACGGCCTCGACCCCGAGCATGTTTGCCACCGCCGGCAGCGTGCTCTTGTTGGTGATCGCAGCGGCCATCATGCCCATCCTGTCGATGTCGGCCATGCTGATGGTGCATGACGCGTTGCTGGCCGACGCACGTGATGCGGCCAATCGCGATTTCCTGACCGGTGCGCTGTCGCGCCAAGGTTTTGAGGCACTTGCCCGCCGCTATGTGGATCGTGTACGGATGCAAGCCCGGCCGCTGTCTCTGCTGCTTCTGGATCTGGACCACTTCAAACGTATCAACGACACGCTCGGCCATGCCGGCGGCGACACCGTATTGCGCGCATTTGTGCAGATGGCGCAGGCGCAGTTGCGGCCTACAGATGCGCTCGGGCGCATCGGCGGCGAGGAGTTCGCGTTGCTGCTGCCCGAGACCGATCTCGACGGTGCCATGCAGTTGGCCGAACGCCTGCGCAACGCGGCTGCCGAGCAAACCGTGACGATCGGCGCACAGGTGTGCCGTTACAGCCTCAGCGGTGGCGTGGCTGCCTGGCTGCACGGTGAATCGTTCGACCGGTTGAGCGCGCGGGCTGACCACGCGCTGTACGACGCCAAGCACCAGGGGCGCAACCGCATCTGCGCTGCGCACGTGGCCCAAGCGGCTTAGGGTGGCTTAGGGCGGCGCCCGGCGACCTATGCTGTAGACGTGGCCGGCATGTGCCGGCGCATCGCACGGCAGGAGGTGCCATGTCCATCCACGATGGGTTTGTCGGCACGATTGGCAACACGCCGCTGATCCGCTTGGCCCGGCTGAGTGACGAGACCGGCTGCGAGATTCTTGGCAAGGCTGAATTCCTCAACCCCGGCGGCTCGGTCAAAGACCGCGCGGCGCAATACATCATCGAAGACGCCCAGCAGCGCGGCACGCTCAAGCCGGGCGGCACGGTGGTGGAGGGCACCGCAGGCAACACCGGCATCGGCCTGGCGCATATCTGCGCGGCGCGCGGTTACCGCTGCGTGATCGTGATCCCAGAAACGCAATCACCCGAGAAGATGGACCTGCTGCGCGTGCTGGGTGCGGAAGTGCGCCCCGTGCCGGCAAAGCCGTACAAAGACCCGGACAACTACCAAAAGATTGCCGGCCGTCTGGCGCAGGAACTGGACAACGCCATCTGGGCCAACCAGTTCGACAACCTCGTCAATCGCCAGGCGCACTACGAGACCACCGGCCCCGAGATCTGGCGCGATACGGCCGGCAAGGTGGATGCCTTCGTCTGCGCGACGGGCACCGGCGGCACGCTGGCCGGTGTGGCGCGCTACCTGAAGGCGCAGAACCCCACGGTGAAGACCGTGCTGGCCGACCCGCATGGCAGTGGTCTCTACAGCTTCGTGAAGACGGGCACCATCCTGGCCGAAGGCAACTCCATTACCGAAGGTATCGGCTCCACGCGCGTGACGGCCAACCTGGAAGGCACGCCCATCGACGATGCCATCCGCATCGACGACCAGACCTGCGTGACGATGGTCTACCGCCTGCTGCGCGAGGAAGGGTTATTCGTTGGCGGCTCCACCGGCATCAACGTGGGCGCCGCCGTGCAGCTTGCGCGCGAGATGGGGCCGGGGCACACCATCGTCACGCTGCTGTGCGATCGGGGCACGTTGTACTTTGCGCGGTTGTTCAATGCTGAGTGGCTGGCGCAGAAGGGGCTGCGGGCAGGATAGGTTTTGCAGGCATGCCTGCTCAGGACCCAAGGTCATACGGCCGCGTCATGATCTCCAGAAAGTGCCCATCCGGATCATCGAAGTACAGGCCGCGTCCGCCGTTGTGCGCATAGGTTTCTCCGGCGCGTTTCTTTGCAGGGTCCGCCCAGTACGTCAGACCTTTTGCCTGGATGCGCGCGAATGCGCGATCGAACTCGGCGTCGCTGATGAGGAAGGCGTAGTGCTGCATGGTGATCGGCTCGTCGCTATCGAAGAAGTCGAGCGAGACGCCGTTCGATAGCGGCACGACCAGCATCTGCCCGAACGGGATTGGCTCGGGCAAGTCGAGGATGTCGCGCAGGAAGCGGGTGGATTTCTGCTTGTCGCGGCACCAGACGATGGTGTGGTTCAGTTCGATAGGCATGCGGGGCTCCACTGTGCGAGGCGCAATCTGTACGTTGCTGAGTGCTGGTACTGAATACACGATAGCCCAGGCCGACCTGCATGCAAGGCGCGCCGCATCAGCAAGTTGCTTGCCTGTAACGCTTGATGTGCCGCCATTTCTGGCCCTCCGGTACACCGTGGTTTTGCGCAAAACCTGTCGATTTGACAACGCTGTCGGCGTCTCCTTTTCTGGACTGGCTTTCGCCCACCTGGCAGGAGATGACGATGCATCGACAGGCTCACTTTTTGATTCGGCGCCGCGCAGCGAATGTTGCTGCGTGGCTGGCTTTCGGTTTGGCGGCATTGCCCGTGCTGGCCGATGTGGGGGTTGGCGCCGCGCTGCCACCGTCGCCCGACAAACTCTATGGCGATCTGTTTGTTGCCGTGCAGACCGCGCAGGTGTATCCCGATCAGAAGACCTTTGTCGATGCGCTGCCCAAGGCTGCACCTGCCGCCATCGTGCAGGCGTATCAGGCACAGAAGAACGTGCCGGGCTTCTCGCTCAAGGCGTTTGTCGATCAGTACTTCACGCCACCGGTGGACTCACCCGTGACGCCGCCGGCGGGGCAGGCCTTGCGCGCGCACATCAACTGGCTGTGGCCGGCGCTTACGCGCACAACCACCACGGCGCCCGATAACAGCTCGCTCATTCCATTGCCGAAGCCTTACGTGGTGCCCGGCGGCCGCTTTCGGGAGGGCTATTACTGGGACACCTACTTCACCATGCTCGGCCTGCAGGAGGCTGGGCGCGAAGACCTGGTCGACAACATGCTCGACAATTTCGCCTATGCCATCGACCAGTTCGGCCACATTCCCAACGGCAATCGCACGTACTACCTGAGCCGCTCGCAGCCACCGTTCTTTGCGCTGATGGTGGAGCTGGCCGCGCAGCAGGAGGGCGATGCCGCGCTCAAGCGCTACCTGCCGCAGTTGCGCAAGGAGTATGCGTACTGGATGCGCGGCGCCGCCGCCACGCCGGCCGGGCAGGCGAGCAGCAACGTCGTCGTCATGCGTGACGGCACCGTGCTCAATCGCTACTGGGACGACCAGGACACGCCGCGCCCAGAGTCCTATCTGCAAGACGTGACCACCGCGCAGCAAACGCCCGGGCGCCCCGCCAACGAAGTCTGGCGTGACCTGCGCGCGGCGGCCGAGAGCGGCTGGGATTTCAGCTCGCGCTGGTTTGGCGACAACGCCACGCTGGGTACCATCCGCACCACGTCCATCGTGCCGGTGGATTTGAACAGCCTGATGTTCCAGTTGGAGAAGACCATCGCGCGTGGCTGTACGGCGGCGCGCGATTTTGCCTGCACGGTGGAGTACTCCGTGCGCGCGGGCAAGCGTGCCGTCGCCATCGAGCGCTACCTGTGGCACCCCGCCGGCTACTACGCGGATTACGACTGGCAGCTCGGCCGCATTCGCGACAATCGTTCTGCAGCGATGACGTATCCACTGTTCGTCGGCGCAGCGCGGCCGGACCGCGCATGGAAGACGCTGCAATGGACGCAACAGGCGCTGCTGCAAGTGGGTGGACTGTCGACCACCACATTCAAGACCGGCCAGCAATGGGATGCGCCCAACGGCTGGGCACCGCTGCAATGGATTGCGTTGCGGGGTGCCCAGCAATACGGTTGGCAACCTCTTGCCCAGGCCATCGGCGAACGTTTTCTCGGTAGCGTCGAGCAGTTGTATGCCAGCCAGCAGAAGCTGGTCGAGAAATACATCGTGGATGGAACCGGCACCGGCGGGGGCGGCGGCGAGTATCCGCTGCAAGACGGCTTCGGCTGGACCAACGGCGTCACGCTCAAGCTGCTGGATGCGTACGGCCGCGGGCAGTAAGCTGGCGGCTTCATCCGCCCCAGCGAGCCCGCGCATGCCCATTGAACTTGACCGCGACGTCCGTGAGGAAGCTGTCCAATCCATCCAGCGCTATTTCAATGAGCACATGGAAGAGCGCATCGGCAATATCCAGGCCGGTGCGCTGCTGAGCTTCTTTTTGGAGGAGATCGGCCCCGTGGTCTACAACCTCGCCGTGCAAGACGTACAGGAACGCATGCACGCGCGCGTGTGCCGAGCTGGACTACGAATGCCACCAGGAATCCTTCGCGTACTGGAAGAAATCCGACAAGCGCCGATAGTTAGCGGCTACCATGCCCGGATTCCATCGCCGGGCTGTTTCCATGTCTTCCTTGCGCGCGTTTTTCAGCACCGCCTTCCGCTGGCAACGCGGCCGGCAGGGCACGGGCTACGACAAGATGCTGTTGGCCACCGCGCTGTGGCCCATCCCGTTCGACAGCTACCTGATCCGCTACCCGGATGGTGCGGAAATTCCGCCGCATACCGACCCGGTTTCCCACGGCCGGCACTATCGATTGAACATTGTGTTGAAGTCGCCGCGCGCGGGTGGTGAGTTCGTTTGCGCCAACCCGATCTTCCAGACGCGGCGCATCAAGCTGTTTCGCCCTGATGCGTGCGAGCACAGCGTGACGCGCGTGGTGGGCGGTAGTCGGTATGTGTTCTCGTTGGGGTGGGTGCTGGGGCGGCGCGGCTGACGATGGAATTATGACGAACGCGTTTGCCACCAACCCCTGGTTCCAAAGTCTCCCGCCACACGCGGCCAACGCCTTGCTCGAAGCCGCCACGCCCGTGTCGGTTGCGGCAGGCGCGTTCCTCTTCCGTCAGGGCGACCCGATGGGCGCGGGCTCACTCGCGTTCTTTGGCGTGGCGAGCGGCACGCTCAAGCTATCGATCTTCAATGCCGACGGTGATGAGGCGATCCTCGCACGGGTCGAACCGGGCAACTGGTTTGGGGGCGTGTCGACGCTGGATCAGCAACCGCGCGGCCATTGCGCCATCGCGCTGGAAGATTCCGACGTGCTGGGCGTGAGCGTGGAGCGCTTCGAGGTGTTGATGCGCGATGCTGTGTTTGCCGGGGCGATTGCACGGCTGGTGGCGGCGCGTTTGCGCCTGGCCTACGGGTCGCTGGCGAGTGCGGCCCTGCAGGGCACGCGGGCGCGTGTGGCGCGGCGCATTGCCTCGCTGGCGCACGGCGATGTGTCGCAATCGGCGGAAGGGCGTGCGAGCATCTCGACCTCGCAGGATGCGCTGGCCATGATGCTGGGCATCAGCCGGCAGACGCTCAGCAAGGAACTGCAGGCGCTCGTCAAACTGGGCGCGATCCGCCTGCGCTACGGCCACATCGAAATTCAGGACATGGCGCGGTTGCTCGACGCAAGCGAAGCCCGCTCCGACTAGCTCGCCGCGCGCAATGTCGCCAGCAGATCGTTGCCCGACCAGCTCGGGCGTGCGGTGGTTGCGGCGGCAGATTCGGCGGCATGCACTAGCGCGCACAGTTGCGCATTCACCGGCGCGCGTTGCCCCAGACGTTCTGCCAGGCGTACGACTTCGCCGTTGATCCAGTCGACTTCGGTGGTGCGTCCGGCGGCGATGTCATCGGACATGGACGAGCGCGCAAGCGGATCAATGGCGAGCATTTTGCCGCCCAGCCGCGCAAACACTGCGTCGGGCGTGGCCAGCAGGCGCGGAATCCAGGTGGGCGGCACCGGTGTCAGCTTGGCCGGTTGGATGCCCGCGCGTGCCAGCAACCGCAGCGCTTCAGTTTGCGCCAGCGCGAGGCAGCGACGGTAGGCGCGTTGCGACAGTTCTTCCTTCAGCGGCCGGTTGGCCAGTGCATTGATGGCGTTGTTCAGATTGAGCAGCAGCTTGGCCCATTGCACCACAGCCATGTCGGTGCGCTCCATGAGCGGCAGGCCCGCGCGCAGAAAGTCATCGAGAAACGGCCGCAGCGTGGGCGATGCGGCCACTTCCAGCACACCGCCCGTGCCCTGATGGAAGGCGCCTGGGCTTGGCTGCATTACGTTGAACGGCACCATGCCGGCCAGCACGGTGTGCTGCGGCAAGGTGGCGCGCAGCACGTCGGCATTGCCCAGGCCGTTCTGGAAGCTGATGACGGTGGCGCCGGAGCGCAGCACGGGCTTCAGTGCATCGGCCACGGACTGCGTCGCGGCGGATTTGACTGTCACGAGCACAAGGTCGGCATCGGCCGCTGCGCCGGGGTCGATCACATACCGTACGTCGGCTGCCGGCACGTGCCAGCGGCCGTTGCGGTAGTCCGTCAATGTCAGGCCGTGTGCGCGCAGCTCGTCGCCAATGCGCGCGCGGCCCACCAGCGTGACATCGGCGCCGGCTGCCAGCAGGCGGCCACCCAGATAGCAGCCGATCGAGCCGGCCCCCACGATGCAGATTTTCGCCATGCGGCTCCTTGAAAGCGGGCGTGTCATCAGGCCAGACGCGGCACCTCGTACACCAGGGCCGGCCGGAGCGTGTCGATGGCTTCCACCGGCTCGGGCGGCCGCCACATGAACAGCGAGAAGGTCATCTTCTCGGGCGTCACGTCGATGATGGTAAAGCCGTTTTTCTCGGTCGGGCGCAAGGCCTCCTGCATGGCGACGGACAGCGCGGGCGTGGTCTCGATGCTACGGAAGGCCGAGGGGAAGGCGAGGTCGCCGGTGCCCAGCGTGCCGGTCATGACCGCGTGCACGGGCTGCGCGAACGTGAGTTCGCCCGAGCGCGACATCGCCCCGACGGCCGACGCATGGAAATCGCCCTGCACGATGACGGCGGCGCGCTGCTTCTGCTCAGCAAGCGCGGCCACCAGGCGCTGGTGCTGCGCGTGCCAGCCGGCCTGCCAACCGGGCTTGGGTTGGTTGGCAACGAGGCGCCCGGTCTTCCTGTCGAGCAGGTCCGGGTACCAGTCGCCCAGCTTGCCTGACGAATACGCAAACGGCAGCGACGGCACATGGAAGAAATGCGCGGTGTCTTCCGCACGCGTGCGCGCCACTAGCCAGTCTTCCACCCACTGCGGCACCACGCGCGCATGGATGCCCTTGTTGTCGAGAAAACGCCGGCAGTCGTACAGCACGGCTTCGAGCAACGCGCCGTAGCGCAGGGTGCCGAAGGCGCTGCTGGTGTCGGCGGGCATGCCGGCTTTGTCGCCGCCGGGCAGCCATACCGGGCGGTTCGCGTCGGGCAGGAACTCGGGGTAGTAGCGATGCTGCGTCAGTTCTGCGCCGATCAGCCCGTACGGCTCCGGCGGCAGCGTGGCGACCTTGTCGTCGAACTCGTCGTTCTCGAAGGTGTCGTGGTCGTCCGTCAGGAAATACGCGGGCGTGGAGCGCAATGTGGTGCCGTACAACCCGCTGATCTGGTAGTCGCACACGCGGGTGAAGATCGCTTCGTTCTTCGGGTGCGACATCGGCACCGATGTGTCCAACGCGCCGCCAAACTTGGCCCACATCAGCTCGCGCACCTGGCGGGCGAAGGGCTTGTTTTGCGAGGTCTGCAAATCCCAGTAGATGTGGTCGCCGTTGGCGATGACGGTGTCGGGCGCGAATGACATGCCGCGTGCCAGCAGCCGGCGGCGTGCGGCCATGTCAAGCCACGCCGTTTTGCCGGCAATCGGCGGCCCGTCGTAACCGCCGGCGCAGGTGTAGGCCAGGATACGCAGGCGCGCGGGCGCGGCATCGGGCGCAGGGAAGGTCCGCAGCGGCCACGCATCGGCCAGCGGCCTGCCGCCCGCGTCGGTGATGCGCAGCGTGTATTGCGTCGCGGGCTGCAGGCCGCGTACGTCGAAGCGCCAGAAGCGGCCGGCCGCATCGGTTTGCTCACCGGCGACGCGCTTGCCGTTGACCAGCAGCCATGGCGCACGCGCCAGCGGCGCCTGGAACGATGCCTTGATGAGAAAGCGGTTGTGGCTGGCGGAGGGAATCAGGTGTGCAAGCTGGCCAGCATGCCAGTTCACATTGGAGGCATGCGCGGCGGCTTGAGCGCCTTCCGGCAGGCTCAGGCCCAGGGCGCTCAGGCCGGCGGCGGCCGAGCCCAGGGTCAGGAAATCGCGTCGGCTCATACCGGGCGGGGTCGTACGGGAAGGCATCGTCCATCCTCTGGCGTGGTGCGGAGACGCCATCCTGCCCACGCGCGGCCGGGCGGAATGTTCCGTTTTTTACAATCTAGGTGTTTGTCCGGAAATGGCTTCAACCCAACACATGCGGCGTGCCCGCGACGCTTAGGACATTTTTCCGATACCAACCTCGGTTTGCCATGTGACACTACGTTCGGTTTAGATCAGGATTAGATCAAATAGAGCAAGGCGGCACAGGCCGCTGCGGGTGGATGGAATCTATGTTGGCTTTTGAACGTGCCGGCGAGGCGTCCGGCTTTGAGTTGAATACGCCGCCAGGGCGTCGCGTGGTGCGGGCGGCCAGGGCCGTGGCACTGCTGTCGCTGTTGGTCTTTGTCTGCCTCGCGCCCTTTGCGCGTGTGCCATTGATGCCGATGCCGGCGTTCGTGCCGATCTACGAATCGGCGCTGGCGCTGAACGATCTGTTTACCGCGGGGCTGCTGCTCGGCCAGTGCGTCATCACGCGCTCGCGGGCGCTGCTGGTGCTGGCCTGCGGCTATTTCTTCACGGCCACGCTCACGGTGGGGCACATGCTCACGTTTCCGGGGCTGTTCGCGCCAGGCGGCCTGCTGGGCGGCGGGCAGCAGAGCACGGCCTGGATCTACATGTTCTGGCATGCCGGGTTTCCGCTGTCCGTGCTGGCGTATGCCTTCCTGCGCGACCGGGCCGAGGCGGCACAACCTCACCGCGTTTCACTGCGCGCGATGGCACTCGTGATTGGCGCGACGCTATGTGCGGCGCTCGGTTGCCTGGCGCTGGCAACGGCTGGGGAGCGCTGGCTTCCGGCCATCATGGCCGCCAACCACTACACGCCGGTCATGATGTCGGTGGCGGGCACCACCTGGGGCCTGTGCGTGGCTGCGCTGCTGGTGCTGTGGCGGCGCAGGCCATACGCGACCATCGACATCTGGCTGATGGTCGTGCTGTGTGTGTGGGTGTGCGACGTGGCGCTGAGCGCGGTATTCAACGCCGGCCGTTTCGACCTCGGCTTCTATGCCGGCCGCATCTACGGCTTGTCGGCGGCAAGCTTCGTGCTGTTGCTGCTGTTGATCGAGCACAGTGTCGTGTACGCGCGCCTGAGTGCTGCGCTCACCGAACTCAAGCGACTGGCCACGACCGACCCGCTGACAGGCGCCGCCAACCGGCGCGCTTTCGATGCCGCGCTCGCAAACGCCTGGCGGCACAGCACCCGTGCGGGGACGCCGTTGTCGCTGCTGATGATCGATGTGGATTGCTTCAAGGCCTTTAACGATCAATACGGGCACGCGCAGGGTGACCACTGCCTGACCGCCGTGTCGGCCTGCCTGAGCGAGACCGCACGCCGCCGCGGCGACCTGCTGGCGCGTTGCGGCGGCGAGGAGTTTTATGTCCTGTTGCCCGGCATGGATGCCGCCGCCGCAGCGCATGCGGGGCAATCCGTCTGCGACGCGGTGGCCGCTCTCGACATCACGCACGCCAAGTCGATCGTCACGCCACATGTGACCGTCAGCGTTGGGGTCGCGACGTTTGATCGTCAACCCGACGCGCAATCGTCCTGGCTGACGGAGGCCGCTGACCGCGCGCTCTATGCCGCCAAGGTGGCCGGACGCAACCGCGTGGCTTCGATGCCCTTGTCTGGCCCGCTGCAGACTGAAGACGTGGTGGTGCCGGTGCCCGCAACCAGCGGTGCTTGAGCACCACGCGCATACCCATCATGTGATCTTGGCTATACGCCGGGAGCGCATCCTGTGTCGGTTGGTGCTCCCTACCATGGGCCTCGGTTTTTCAACGGAGCCCATCGATGAACGAACGCATTTCCTTTGCTGAATTGCCGCCCAAGCTGGTGGAAGCGGTGCTGGCGGTCGAGTCGTACGTCAACCACTGCGGTTTTGATATGCGCCTGCTCGAACTGCTGCGGTGTCGGATTTCGCAACTGAACGGTTGCGCGTATTGCCTGGATCGCCACTACAAAGAGGGCATCCACGCCGGCGAGAGCGCCATGCGCCTGTACTCCCTGCCCGTGTGGGAAGAGACGCCGTTCTATACCGAGCGCGAACGCGCCGCACTGCGCTGGGCCGACGCGGTGACGCTGCTGGCCGGCAACACCATCGGCGAAGACCTGATCGACGAGATGCTGCGCCACTTCAACAAGCAGGAGCTGGCGAACCTCACGCTTGTCGTGGCGCAGATGAACACCTGGAACCGGATCGCCAAACCGTTCGCCTTTGTGCCCGGAGCATTCCAGGCAGGCTGAGCAAGAGCCGCACCAAAGACAAACGCCCCGATGGCCGAAGCCGCCGGGGCGTTGTCATGTCAGGCGGTCAAACGATCGCACGATCGCACGATCGGCTTAGTAGCCCCACACCTGCATTTCATCCAGCGAGTAACCCCACTGCGTGGCGCGTTGCGTGCCGTACATGCGCACATAACGGCCGCTGCCCTTGAGGTTGGCGAGCGCCACGTGGCCCCACGAAGCGCCGCTCGTGGTCGAGTAGATGTTGGTCCAGTTCACGCCGTCGTTCGACGTCTGGATGGAGTACACCTTGGCGCCCGCATCCCAGTAGAGGTCCACGCCGGTGATGGTGCGGGTCGAGCCCAGATCCACCATCAGCCATTGCGTGCCGGCGACGCCCTCGACCGAATCCCAGCGCGTGTCGGTAGTGTTGCCGTCAAACGCATAGGCCGGGCCGAGGCTGGCGCTGTAGCTGGACGACGCGCTGGCCGGCTTGCCTTGCGACAGCAGCGTCACCTGCTGTGCTGCGGCTGCCGTGGTGCCCGCGTAGTAGTTCGAGCCGAGCTTGGCCTTGGTCGTATCCGAGTTCACGCCAAACTGCGACAGGCTCCAGCGCTGGCCGCTATTCGCATCGCCCAGATAGAGCTGGTACCCGCCGGCCGTGGTGGACGAGAAGAACACGTAGTTCGTGTTGTTCACGGGCGATGGGTCGGAGTTGTTGCTGTTGCAATCGTTGAGCGAGAGCTGGTTGGGCGTGTCGGTCGGGTTGACCTTGGTGTAGATCTGGTCGGCCTGGCTGGTGGCGTCATGCCAGCGGGCGTAGAACACGGTGCCGTCGGCACGCACGATCGGGTAGTACGTCGCCAGGCCTGCCGGCGTGTCGAACGCCACCTTGGTGGTGCTGCCCACGGTTTGCTTGTACAGGCCCATGCCCGAGCCGGTGCCCGTGGTGTAGTACACGGCAGTGCCATCAGGCGTTGCGAACGGCATCGAGTTTTCCAGCGTCGGTGCCGTGCGCGTCAGGTTGACGGTCGAGGTGAGCACCGGGCCAGAGCTGGTGTACGACAGCGAAGCCTGCATCACGTCGCCGTTCTGCTTGAACAGCAGCGACTTGCCGTCGGTGCTGAACTTCGGGTCTTCATTGCGCGTCTGGCCGGTACTGTTGGTCAGGTTGATCGGCATGTTGCTCGAGCCGACCTGCCAGAAGAACACGTTCCATGCGTTGTTGGTGATGCCCATGAAGGCGAGCCACTTGCCATCGGGGCTGAACACCGCGTTCATCGGGTCCTGGATGCCCCAGGCCGCCTTGGATACCTGCGTCAGCGTGCGTGCGGCGAAGTCATAGATGAAGATCTGGCTGGTGCCGTCGCCGTAGCTGACGTAGCTGTGGTACGCAAGCTTGCCGGTCAGGCTGGCCGGGAACGTGGCGTTGGACTGCGTGGGCGGATTGGCAACGCAGTTGGCTTGGGTGGGTGCCGAAAAGAGCGCAAGCGCTGCGCCGGCAACAAGGCCCAGAGAGAGGAATTGGGTGCGCATGAAACGGGACTTCCTATGCAAGTTGGGTCAATGGCGGGGGGCCGCCGCGTTAATCCCTCGCCACTTTTCCGGATGCAGGCAAAGCTCCGCCAATCTCGGGGTTTGCCGAGTTTGAAAAAGCGCCACAAACCTGGGGGAGTGACGAGGACTGAAGACGCGCCAAAAAACCCTGTTGCTTCGTACCGTCGTGCTTCTTGTCGGGGTTTCGACTACATCGAGAAGGCGAGTCGCGGGCCAGACTGTAAGGGTTTCGCCGACAATTCGAAAGCGCGATAAGAAAGACGTTTCCGGCCTAAATTGCCACCATGGGGGGAAGCCGCCACACGCCCGTGTAAAACTGACACGTCAAATTTTTGAAACGTTGATCGTGCTTCACGTGCAACGTGGTTATTGTTATTTTTACTGCGACGTTTTGACGCGCATTTAGGGTGCAATCTTTGCTGGGTGTTGCACGCTCACGCCACCCAAATGTTTGCGTGCGCTTACCTCCAGTGCGGCTTGCGCCACTGTGAGGACGTCGTGACGGACCGCGCGCACGTCCTCTGTTTCACTCACGGGCAACTGAAGTGAGCCATGCGAAATCGCCAAGCTCAGATCGACTTAAACGCACATTGGCCAAGCGGTAGAAATTGTCATGTGACAAGCTCCACTGGAGTACTTGAGGATCACATGCAGTTTATTGAAGTGTTTTCGCACAACGGCAGCGGTTATGGGCCCGTCAATGCCTGCATTAAGTGATTATCGTATTCGAGATAAATATGCGGGTTTCAACGTATCAATAATTGCTGTTAATAAAACGGCAGCCTGATTACGAGTTCATCAGCGTGATAATTCAGCGCGCGCTCTAGGCCGTGGCTCGCATGATTTGGGTGGGGCGCATGTCTTCCAGGTAGAAGCCGTTATCGCTCTGCTTGGCGCGCCGCTTGGCCAGTGCGGCGGCTGTGCCGATGTCGTCGCTGTTGTGCGCGGCGCCGGGGTGCACGTGCAACGCGCCCACCGCCATCGTCACGAAGCGGAAGAACGCCGGCACGCCCTTGCGGTCTTCTGCGTGGATGCCGCCTGCTTCGCGATCGGCCGGCGTGTACATGGCGAGCGCGTTGGTGTTGAAGGCGGCCATGGCCTGCATGACGCGTGCTTGCCAGTCGGCGCTCTGGAACAGGATCAGGAAATCGTCGCCGCCCACGTGGCCGAGAAAATCGCGCGTGGGCTCGCACGCGGTGGCCAGCACGGCGGCGGCCATCTTCAGCATCTCGTCGCCTTGCCAGTAGCCGTACTGGTCGTTGAAGGGCTTGAAGTGGTTGAGGTCCACATAGCAGGCGTAAAACGCCGCGCGCGCTTCGAGCAAACGTTCAATGTGCAGGTTCAACGGAATGTTGCCGGGCAAGAACGTCAGCGGGTTGGCGTAGCGCGCAGCCTCGATGCGGATCTCGGTCACGGTGCGCACGAGCTCTTCGCCGGTGCCGAGGCCCAGGTAGCGGCCGTGCTCGGTGATGATGAAGCCGTCGGTCAGGTAGCGTTGGTCTTCGCTCATCAGCAGCGCCGACATGTCTTCCAATGAGGCGGATTTCTCCACCAGCACCGGTTGCCGGTTAGCAAACGCCAGCGCAGGTTTCTTGCCGTACAGCTCGCGGTGATACGGCATCGCATAGCGATCAATAAAGGCGCGGCGCGCGACGAGCGCGAGCGGGCGTTCATCTTCATCGAGCAGCGCGACGGCATGCAGATCGGGGTGGCGGTTGAACAGGTGCAGTACTTCGTCGTTGCTGCTGCGCAGGGGCAGCGTGGGCGCCACGCGCAGCAGCTTGCTGGCCGTGATGGCGCGCCAGCCCACGCGCACCGCCTGCGGGAACACCGCAATCTGCGATGACTGCAGGACGCGCGCCGCCTGGCTCGACATGTCGCTTGCGGGTTTGTCCTGCGGGCGCGCGAGGAAGAAGCCCTGCCCAAAGCGGATGCCCAGATCGCGCACCACACCCAACTCGTCTTCGGTCTCCAGCCCCTCAGCAATGATGCTGGTCGCGCCGCCCTTGAGCGTCTGCTGCAGCGTGCGCGCAATGTCCAGCTTGGCCGGATGTTTGGCGATGTCGCGCAGGAAATATTTGTCGAGCTTGATGAAGTCGGGCGTCAGCTCGATCAGCAGGTTCAGGTTGGCATTGCCGGTGCCGAAATCGTCCAGCGCGCATTGCAGACCGAAGTCGCGCGCGACCGATAGCGCCTCGGCAAAACTGACCAGGTCGTCGATGGGCGTCTGCTCGGTCAGTTCGATGACGATGCGCGAGGGGTGCAGGTCGTGGTCGGCAATCTCATGCAGCAGGCGGGCATGGTCTTGCAGCAGTTGGCGCACGCTCACTGCACCGAAGTTCAGGAACAGCTTGCCCGGCAGGCGCATGGCCGAGAAGCTGGCGATGGCCAGGCGCGCGGCGGTCGTCTCCAGCGCAATCGCACCTGCCGTGTCCGATGCCGCGGCAAACAACGCGGCGGGCGACTCCATGGCTGTGCCCACGGGCCCGCGCAGTAGCGCTTCGTAGCCGAGCACCTCGGTGGTGGACAGGCGGAAGATCGGTTGAAACACTGCGCGCAGCATCTCGGGCGCAATGCCTGCCGGCAGGGGAAGCGGTGAGAAAGTCATGGCTTTGGACGCAGGATCGGACATTCCGCCTAACGGTCCAATGAAAGAGCCCTGAACACGGAATTAAATGAATTTTTTATGACGCCCGCAGTGGCGCGGGTTGGCGGGGCGCGGTCCCCACCACAGAGGGGCGTGGTTCAGAATGCAGGGTGCGCCTGCGTCTTCATCGGGCGCTGTCCATTGCGATCCATCCACGCCGCGCTTGACCCTCACACTGTGTGAGGTCCTAGCCTGCATCCAAGCCAGAAGACAGGAGTGACCATGTTGTTGAAAGTGGGCGATCTCGCCAAACGCTGCGGCCTCACCGTCCGCATGCTGCATCACTACGACACCATCGGCCTGCTTACGCCTTCGGCCCGCTCCGATAGCGGCTACCGACTGTACGACAAGGCCGACATCGCCCGGCTGCACCAGATCCAGGCGCTGCGGCGTTTCGGTATGTCACTGGCCGACATCGGGGCTTTCCTGGCAAGTCCGGACATTCCCCTGACCACGATCATGGAACGGCAGATTGCGATGCTCGATCAGCAGATCACGCAGGCCAGCGTGCTGCGCGACCGGCTGACCCGTCTGCACGACCAGCTCATGCGCCAGGAAGAGCCCGAGCTTGCCGAATGGCTCACAACCTTGGAATGGATGACCATGTACGACAAATATCTTTCGCAGGAAGAACGCACGCGAGCCGAACGCATGGACGCGGATGTGGCTCGCCACGAACGATGGGCGGCGCTGGTGTCGACTGTGCAGGATGCGATGACGCGCCAGGTGCCCTCGCGCAGCAGCGAGGCGCAGGCGCTCTCCAGGCAATGGATGGCACTGCTCGCGCAGGACGCAGCGCTGGACCCGGTTCTCACGGCCAAGCTGCACAAGATGCACATCAACGAGCCGGCATTGCAGGAGCGCACGGGCATCAGCCTGGAGATGCTCGACTTCATCACGGAGGCGGCCAACGAGACCAAACTGGCGATCTATGCGAAGTACCTGTCGCCGCAAGAGCTGCAATTCATGCGCGAGAACTTCGGCAAGCGCGCGAATGAATGGCCCACTCTCATTGCCGAGGTGCGGCAGCATCTGGCCAAGGGCACGCCGCCGCATGCACCGGCCATGCAACAGCTTGCCCGGCATTGGATTGATCTGTTCCGCTCGTATGTGGG
>Ga0070659_100000593_pt1 | contig 26524 bp, 35 predicted proteins | sample KBSC23metaG_FD_64666 | JGI IMG/M metagenome (GOLD analysis project Ga0070659, IMG submission 64666) | Corn rhizosphere microbial communities from Kellogg Biological Station, Michigan, USA - KBS C2-3 metaG | ecosystem: Host-associated > Plants > Roots > Rhizosphere > Soil ... | reverse complement strand
AGCGAAATCCATCGCGCTGCTCGGCAACGCCGCCGACGTGCTGCCGGAACTCGTGCGCCGCGGCGTGCGCCCCGACGCCGTCACCGACCAGACCAGCGCGCACGACCCGGTCAACGGCTACCTGCCGCAGGGCTGGACGCTGGAGCAGTGGTTCGAACGCCGCAAGGCCGACCCGGTCGGCACCGCGCGCGCCGCCAAGCTGTCGATGAAAACCCACGTGGAAGCGATGCTCGCGTTCCACGCCCAGGGCATCCCCACCTTCGACTACGGCAACAACATCCGCCAGATGGCGCAGGACGTCGGCTGCGAAAACGCGTTCGCGTTCCCCGGCTTCGTGCCCGCCTACGTACGCCCGCTGTTCTGCCGCGGCATCGGCCCGTTCCGCTGGGTCGCGCTGTCCGGCGATCCGGAAGACATCTACAAGACCGACCAGAAAGTGAAGGAGCTGATCCCCGACGACGAGCACCTGCACAACTGGCTGGACATGGCCAAGGAGCGCATCAGCTTCCAGGGGCTGCCGGCGCGGATCTGCTGGGTGGGGTTGGGGTTGCGCGACAAGCTCGGGCTGGCGTTCAACGAGATGGTGCGCAATGGGGAGTTGAAGGCGCCGGTGGTGATTGGGCGCGATCATCTGGATTCGGGCTCGGTGGCGTCACCGAATCGCGAAACCGAGGCGATGAAGGATGGCAGCGATGCCGTGTCCGACTGGCCGTTGCTCAATGCGATGTTGAACGTGGCGGGTGGGGCGACGTGGGTTTCGTTGCATCATGGCGGTGGGGTGGGGATGGGGTATTCGCAGCATTCGGGCATCGTGATCGTCTGCGATGGGACTGAGGCGGCGGACAAGAGGATTGCGCGGGTGTTGTGGAACGATCCGGGGACTGGAGTGATGCGGCATGCGGATGCGGGGTATGAGGTGGCGGTTGAGTGTGCGGGGGAGATGGGGTTGAAATTGCCGATGGTTTGAGGTGGAAAAGGGGTGGCAAATGAGCCTGACAGCTCTTTTGTCTTCCTGTAACTTCGCGGACGATAAGGAAAGTCGTGAAATGGGGACTGATTTGCAAGAGTTCGGTCATTGGATAGTGCACCTTTTAGCTATCCCCTACGTGGCAGAGTCGCTAAAGTTCTGTGCTGCTTTGGGATCTATCGCGGGGCTCATGAAGCTTATTAACGCTATTAATGAGCGGAAGATTCAACAGCTTTCAAGGAAGCTGTTGCTGGATCTAAAGGAAAAAGGGGCAATTGGTGCCTTTACGTACGAAGATGTAGCGCACGCTTGTAAGAGCTACATAGAGCCAGACTGCGCCCAAATAGATCCATCGGATGAGAGCGACCTTCGCAACATTGCGCTTCGTGCCCCACTTTTCAAGACTGTGGAAAATCATCTGGTCCGTGGTGGTGAGAGTCGCCACATCATCCTGTTAGCTGATTCGGGAATGGGAAAAACTAGCTTCTGTTTGAATTATTATTCAAGAGAGGTGAAGAAGGGCGCTAAAGGACGGCAAGTAGCCATCGTTCCATTGGGGCGTGGAGACGGCTTGGAGCGGATCGCGGCGTTCAAGGGTTCCCGCAACGATGCAATCCTGTTTCTTGACGCCTTCGATGAGGACCCGAAAGCGGTAGGTAACCAGAAAGAAAGGCTAGAGGAGCTGCTGCGCGCAGCATCGGATTTTAGAAATATAATTGTTACCTGTCGATCCCAATTTTTCACTAGCGATGCCGACGTTCCAACTGGCAGTGGAATAATGTACGCGGCGGCTAGGCGGGCTGGGCAAGGACGGGAACTTCCCCTTCACAGAATTTTTCTCGCGCCGTTCTCGGAAAAGCAGATAAATCTTTATGTTCGAAAAAATTTTCCGTACACAAAGATATCAAATTGGCGATGGCGCCATTCTGCGAGGATGTTGGTTAAAGAGGTTCCTGAGCTTACGGTTCGTCCCATGTTGCTCGAGCTTTTGCCTGATCTAGTGCGAGAGAAGCGGAAGGTCGAACAATTATTCTCACTATATGAGTATTTGTTGGACAAGTGGCTTGAACGTGAAGCTGGATGGATCGAGCCTGCAGACCTTTTGGATATATCGATTGAGCTCGCCGTAAGAGCTTTTGTTCAGCAAAGGTCCGGTGGGGGTGATCGGCTCGGTGCTGATGAAGTTGACCGCGTGGCTTCCTCTTATAAACATCCGCTCGAGTCGTGGAAGATACGCTCTCGATCTCTTTTGAATAGAGATATCGATGGACTCTATAAATTCGCGCATCGCTCAGTTATGGAATATTTATTTCTGCTCGCGGCAATGCGTGGCGAAAAAAGATGCTGCGATGTTGAATGGACGGATCTTATCAAGGATCTATTTGTCAGCTGGGGAGCTGTGCCAGGACACGGGTTTCCTAGCGTTGTTTTTTCTATGGACCTGTCACGAACGGGCTTGTTTCCGTTGGCGATGCCGGTACGCGAGCCCAAGCGCGTTTCGAACGATGAGTGCAAAGCTGCTCTGCAGAGTGATGGTATTTCTCTTCGCCGTAGCGGCAAAATTCCTGCAGGCTGGAGAAATGAGAAATTACGCGTTTACACCAACGCGGGCGCTGACTGCATGGCAGTTCTCGTTCAGGATTCCGCTCAGGGTTTAACATGGTTAGGGATTGACGGTTCTTCGTTGGCAGGAGAGATACGCTCATTGTATAAAGATTCCTTCACAACCAGCGAGAGCAACGTATTACTTGTCAGCTTCGGATTGGCTGGAACGTTTTCTAAGAGACTGCCATCTTTAGATGAAATTATTACGTTATGGGAAAGTGAGCCATATATAAATAAAGAACATAACGTATCTATTTTTGAGTTTCTTGAGATGTATTGGTTGGGCGATACCGGTGATAATGGTCCGCTCTGCTGTTCGTTTGGAGAATCACCTCTTAAATATGAGAGGGTCAGGCATGTTGGAACGAGGTCTGGGGAATATGGTCGGAAGCTTCATCTTTACGAATTTCAGTATAGATACGGCATTGTAAAAAAGATCGCTCACAAAGCGATGTGTGTATACGTGGTAGAAGAGAAGTTCCATCTTGAAACTGTGTGAAACTGGAATAAGGGGAATAAGGGGACGGAGGCAATTAAATCGCGATAATTGTCTCCGTCGGAAACAGGAAACCCCAGGGTCAGAGTGCACTTTCTTTGAGACGAACCCTTGGAAAGTCGACTCTGAATACTCATGTCGCCGCCTCCCGCGCTTGGCGGTACGTTGGACTATCAGGTTTCAACGTCGCCCAGCGAGCAAAAGGACGAGGCCAATTAAACGCTAAAAAAGCTCGACGCTCTACCTTCAAGCAACCCGCGCTTCGCGCAGGTGGATACGCTGTGCTGTGCGATCGCTCATGGTCTACGGACTCACACCCGACAACTGCGCGATTGCCTGTGCTGGCGTCAGGATCGGAATGTGCGACTTCGTTGCGAGCACAAGCAGATCGGCGTCATCGCTGATGAGTGCGTCGGCCGCGGATGCGAACGCGAGTTGCAGGAAGGGCAGGTCGTGGGGATCACGGCATGCCGGTACCTTGGGTGGTCTGGTGGGCATGCGCATGGTTTCCGTCCACGGCAGATAGTCGGCGAGCAGGTCGTGCTGCTGGTCGGGCGTGAGCTTGAACTTGGGGTAGGCGAGCACGCGGATCAGTTCCGCTGCCGTGTCGCGGCTCACCAGCGGCATGAACAACCGTTTTTGCCAGGCGAGACGCAGCCGGCCGGCGACGCCACCGGGGCGAATCAGAGCGGACAGCGCCACGTTGGTGTCGAGCACCCAGCGAGGCGGCACAATTGCGCTCATCGCTTGCCTGACTTCACGGGTTTGCGCGCGTGCGACGGCTCGGTGCGGTATGCAGCCTTTGGTTCGGCCACGCGCGCCGGTGTGCGAGCGGACGCTTGCCGCGCCCACGAGACCGCGGTGGCGAGGTCGTTGTCGCCAAGGTCCAGTTCCGCGAGTTTGGCGCGCACGGCGTCGGCGCGTTGCATGCGCACGGGGGTCAATACCAGTTGGCCAGCACGTACCTCGATTTCGAAATATTCGGCGTTGTCGACGGCCTCCACGGCCGCTTTTGGCAAGGTGAGCTGGTTCTTGGAAGTTATTTTCGCGAGCATGAAGGCGTCCGTGGAGTAATGATTCCTTACTTTAGGGTAGTCTTTTGAGCATGGCAAGCGGAGGCGAAGCGAGCGAAACAGGGGGCAGAGTCGACTTTTCTGGATTCCTTTGTGGTGCGAATAACGGTTTCATCAGCCGGTCGGGTGATCCAATTAAAGGGGACATGGCGAATTAAATTTTCGCCGGTCGCCTTCATGACTCCGTTCGAAGGAGCACGGGTTAAAGTTGCCGATGGTTTGATTGCCAGCTACGGCATTGCCGTATATACGGCAATGCCGTATGATCGAGCACGATGGAAAGGAGTCTGTCCATGTACGAGTTCGTCGAATCGCCGGTCTTCGAGCGAGTCATCCATGACTATCTTGACGATGAAGGTTATGGCGCGTTGCAAGCCGCGTTGTCGCAATGGCCGGAAGCCGGCGATCTGATACCGGGCTCGGGCGGATGCCGAAAGTTGCGTTGGCATCTGCCTGGCAGGGGCAGACGTGGCGGCCTTCGCGTTGTCTACTACGCCAAGTTCCGCGATGGACGTATCTGGTTACTGGCTGTTTACGGCAAGAGCATGCAAGAGAATATCCCCGCGCATGTCCTCAAGGCCCTGAAGGAGGAATTTGTTCATGGCGAAAATGACTGAAGCCCAATTGGCCGAGCGTGACAGCAAGCGCAACCTCGGCGAAGAGCTGCTGCAGGCGGTGCGCGACATCAAGGCTGGCCGGACCGGCCGCATCTTTCATGTCGAAGTGACCCAAGCCACCGAAGCCAGGCTCAAGCTTGGCCTGTCGCAGGCTGATTTCGCGACCATGCTTGGCGTGTCGGTGCGCACGTTGCAGGATTGGGAGCAGGGCAGGCGCGAGCCGAGTGGTGCGGCGAAGGCGCTGCTGAAAGTGACGGTGGCGGCGCCGAAGACGGTGCGTAAGGCGCTTGCGGCGGCTTGATTGGTTAAGTGAACCTGATCCCGTTTTGGGATCAAACGCGCTGGGGATGTCCAAATCAAAACAGGAGCAGAGTCGACTTTTCTCCTGGAAAGTCGACTCTGACCCGGGTTTCAAACCCGGGTTTCGCACACGCGAGCTTTATGCGCGGGCCCGGCCCCAGCTGTCCGCTCTTGTCATTGCCGCGGGGGAAAAAGGTGTCAGGGACAATTTCGGGCGGCAGGAGGGGTTATCAAATTGTCCCCGACACCACTCTTTCGCTCTTTGGTAGTGCGACACCGAAATACCTACGGAGAGTGCCTCTGTGAGTGAGCGGACTCAGGCTTTTTTTCATCATTACCGGGCAATGGATACGCGCATCCTGTTGGCTCGTTACCGTCGCGGCGGCTTGTTGCCGGAGGCCGAGGTCGCATTGCTGGAGGTGCTCGCGGATCGCGGCTGCGCCGTGGAAGCGTTGGAAAACAAAGGCGCGGCTGGGATCGCGACGTCACGCGTTGACGAGGTGGCCGAGGCACATCCGGTATCAATGAAGGGGAGGCCATCGCTTGCGATGGCATGGCGACGGCTCGCACGCAAAGTGGCGACTTTTGCTCTACTTACCAAAGAGCGGACCCGCATTCGGGAAACCTGGGCACAGGTCGCCAGGTTTGGCCTGCTTGCAGTGTGCTTGTGGTCGGCTCAGCTCGCCACCTTGTTTGGTGTTGGACTCTTCGTGGTAGCGAATGTTTTTTGTGACTCCGTGCCGTGGACGAAGTGTTTTCACGCGGGACTGAGTTTTCTCGAGGTCGGCGCAGCGGTCGATGTTCTGTTGGTACCCGCCATGGTTGCCTTGCTGTTTCCGAAGAAGTGGTCTGCCTCGTATCTCAAGGCAGTTCCCGTGCTTTCGCTGGCGGTTTGCGTTGCAGCCATCCACTGGTACCGCATACTTCCCGCGCTCTGCACGAAGGCGGCGGAGCTGAGCGCCTTGATCACGTTACTCGGTACCGCCTACCTGATCCTGTCGCGGACAAAAGCCGGGGTCAGGGACAAGGTGTAGGGGACAATTCGGATGTGGCCGAGCGAGCGAATTTCGCTGACACCTGCGAAGCGGGGCCATCTCAAACTGGCCCCGTTCTTTTGGCAGATGCTGTCGGAATGAGCAGGTATCGCTGCCACCCTTGCTCCGCTTCTGCCAAAATTCCGGAAACGATCCATAAACCAGGGAACGGTCATGCACGATCAACCGCCAGTCTTCGAGCATCCGCTGCTCCTGATCGCTCTGGTCCTGTTGAACATCCCCTTGTATGTCTTTTTGTGGCGCACCTTTTTCTCGGGTTGGCAGGATTTCTTCAACAGCCTGCTCAGCGTCGGCATCATCGGCTACAGCCTCGACAGGTACCAACACCGGTTCGGATGGAAGTGGGCGCCGGAGCGCGAAGTGAATGCTCTGTACCCCGCTTTCAGGCTGCTGCTTTTCGTGCTGGGCGTGCTCTCGGGCGTGGCCGCGGAGTACCACTTCGGCGCGTGGATATTGTCCCGCTTCGGCCCGTTGCTATTTCCCCGTTGACGAGCGGCTGTAGAGAAATGCAGGCCTGAAACCAAGTCGGGTTCACGACCACGCCTGGTCACAGGGAACACATGTTCAGGGTACGCGTTCCTGCAAAGCGATAAAACGGAGGCTGGGTTACGATCCTGATCGTTGGTGATTACCACCAATCAGCCCCGTTCAACAACGGCCAATCCGCCAAATCACTTCGGCGTAAGGCGATACAACCCACCCGGTTTGGCATCTTCCACCATCCACAACGAACCATCCGGCGCCTCTTCGATATCGCGGACGCGCATACCGACGTTCCAGCGGTTGGCCGCGGTGGCGCCGCCCTTGCCGTCGAACGTGACGCGAATGATGGCTTCGCTGGCAAGGCCGCTGATCAAGGCGCTGCCATTCCATTGCGGGAACATGCGGCCCTTGTAGAACATGAGATTGCCCGGCGCGATCACCGGCACCCAATAGATCACGGGCTTGACGAGATCGGGCCGCGTATCGGGGCTGGGGATGGGTACGCCGTCGTAGTTGACGCCATACGAGACCAGCGGCCAGCCGTAGTTCTTGCCACGCTTGATCAGGTTCAGTTCGTCGCCGCCGCGCGGGCCGTGCTCGAGCTCCCACAGTCGGCCGTCGGGAGCAAAGGCGAGGCCATAAGGCGTGCGGTGGCCAGTGCTCCAGGTTTCGGACGGCGTCAGGTTGGGCCCGGGGAACGTATAGGTGCTGACCACCGGCGCTTTCTTGGCCGTCTCGGTATCGGCGGGTGGATCGATCAGCGGAATACTGCGGGTACCGACCTTGCCTGCCCACGGATTGCCGGGCGCGGGTTTGCCGTCCAGCGTGAGCCGCAGGATCTTGCCTACCGGCTGGTCGAGGTCCTGCGCAGGCGTGAAGCGCTGGCGGTCGCCCACCGTGAGGAAGAGGTATTTGCCATCCGGTGAGAACGCAACCGCAGCGCCGGCCTGGCCACCCTTGCCCGTGGGCATCTGGCGCCACAGCACCTGGAAGTCGTCCAGCCGGGGCTGCTTGTCATCCAGCACGAGCCGGCCGCGGCCCAGCGCCAGGCCGCCGCCGTAGTCGCCCGGTGCGACATAGGTGAGATAGACATTGTGGTCGGTGGCGTAATGGGGCGAGAGGAAGACGCCCAGCATGCCGTTCTGGCCCTGGAACCAGCTGGCCGGGACGCCCTCGAGTTCGGTCTTGGCGCCCTGCGGGGTGACCAGCTGGACGCGGCCGACCTTTTCGGTCACCAGCATGCGGCCATCGGGCAGGAACGCGATGCGCCAGGGCAGGTCGAGGCTCGCCACCTTGGTGATGGTGAAAGGAAGGTTGGGGTCGGCTTTCTGGTCGCCTGCATTGGTCTGCGCATGGGCGGCGCTTGTCAGCAGAGCCGCCAGAAAGACCGCGTTTGCCAGCTTCATCATTTGCACGTTTTCCTTGCGTTCGAATGGTCCGGAAAGTTGGACCGGGGCCAGAGTGTACTTTTCGAAACCCGGGTCGAGACTGTCGATTATCGCCAAGCCGTCCCGATAGCGTCTTGCCCGACCGGAGGCGGGCTTTGGAAGGTGTGGATCAACACGCGTCCGCGCGACCGGTCACGTAACGCAACCCACGCAGCAGGTGCGCGCGGTAGACGGGGTCGGCGTATAGCGCGTCGCCGTGCCCAAGGCCGGTGTACCAGGCGCGTCCGCCCAGGCGGCTCGCGCACCAGGCGATCGGGTGGTCGGCGCCCATCTTGCCGCCCTGGTAGCGGCTTTCGTCCACCGTGGCGATCACCCTGACGTCGGCACGCGGGTTGCGTCGGTAGTTGTACAGCTCGTCGGTGACTTGCCACTCCCGCGGCAGCGCGGCGGCGTCGCCCTCAAACCGCACCAGGGTGGTTTGCAGTCCCTTCGGATGGCTTTCGAACCAGGCGCCGACCAGGCGTCCGTACCAGGGCCAGTCGTACTCGGTATCGGCGGCGGCGTGCACGCCCATGTAACCGCGGCCCTTGCCGATGTAGCGCTCGAATGCCGCCTGCTGGGTTTCATCCAGCACGTCGCCGGTGGTGCTAAGAAACACCACCGCATCGAAGCGGCTCAGGCTGGCGTCGTCGAACAGGGCCGGGTCATCGCTGGCGGTCACTGCAATGCCTTCGGCCTGCGCCAGCTCGCGCAGCGTCTGCACGCCGACCGGGATCGACTCGTGGTGATAACCCGCTGTGCGGGTGAACACCAGGATGTGCGGCGTTTCCGTGGTGGTCGCGCTGGCGCTGGTTCTGCCGACCCTGTCGGTGGTGGGCGAAGTGCAGCCCGGCAACAGTGTCGCGGTCAATATCAGGGTTGTGATAAGGATCGGGATCTTGTGCATGTGCCGAGTTTGACTTGCTTAGGTGCCAGATGCACTCCACCGGCGAAACGGGGTCAGGTTCACTTAAGCCCTCTTTGTAAGTGAACCTGACCCCGTTCGGTTGCAAGGAAAGCGGTCAGCCCGGTTCCGCCTGGATGGCGAGTCTCACCGCATTGGCGTATGGTTCGCAGTCGGCACTGGCTCAGGGGAGAGACGTGGCCATGTACTAGGGAGGGTGGCATCTTCGCGGCGGCGGTGGTGCAAGGCGTGGTCGTAGATCACCTGCAACCGAACCTCCAATCCACCAAGGATCCACTCATGTCACGTTTCCGTCCTTTCCGCAGCGCCCTGGGCCTGAGCTTCGGCCTGGCTGCTGCCTGCGTGTCGCTGCCGGCCCTCGCCGACGATCCGATCCCGGTGACCTTCGCGGCAAATAGCGTCTGGGCGCAGGAAATCGGCAACCTCACGCATTCCGACAGCTCGCTCGATTACACGGTGGCGGTCGCGGCAGGCAAGACGTTGCAGCTCAACCTCCTCACCCGCAACCCCAACGTGCGTTTCAAGGTGGAGGATCAGACCCGCGACAAGCTGCTGCTGGATACGCGCAAGACGGGTGAATCCACCTGGACACAGCCGAGCGCGACGGCCGGGACGTATGCGATCCGCGTCTACATCGATCCCGCCGCGATACCGTCCGGCAACACCGCCAAGTACGCGTTGCAGATCGGGCAGTACGGCGCCGAAGACATGCAGGTGTCCACGAGCGCGGTGACGTTCGAAGCCGGCAAGCCATGGGCGCAGCAGGCGGTGACGTTGTTGCCCGGCGCCACCGCGCACAACTTCACGGTTGCCATCGCGGCAGGCATGACAGTGAAGGTCAACCTCCTCTCGAACACCCCCGGATTGCACTTCAAGGTGACCGACCAGACCCACGACAAGTCGCTGGTCGACACCAGCGCGACCGGGGCGAACACCTGGACCGATTCGGTGGCGACGGCGACGAACTACATGGTCCAGGTGTATGTGGATCCGGCGGTGACGCCGCCCGGCCAGACCCAGTTCGTGCTGCAGGTCGGGCAGTACGCTTCGGCGAACACGCAGCCCGCCGGCGCGACCACGACCGGGGCATCTTCCGCGTCATCGATGTGATCTCTACCGAAGCGCCAGACGGCAGCTTCGGGAGTGACAACAAAACGGGGTCAGGTTCACTTCCTGAGGCTTGGTAAGTGAACCTGACCCCGTTCGTTGTGGCCACGCGGCGTCGCCGGTTGAAGCGTCCCGGGGTATGTGCCATATTTAGCTCTAAATAAGGAGCCAAATATGGAAACCATCCATGCCAGCGCGAGTGTCAGCATCACTGAACTCAAGCGCAACCCCAGTGCCGTGATCGAGGCTGCCGACGGCGAGTCGGTCGCCGTGCTGGTGCATAACAAGCCCAGCGCGTACCTGGTGCCTGCAGAAACGTACAAGCGCCTGCTGGATCGGCTGGATGATCTGGAGCTGGCCGAACTGGTGCGTGCACGCAGCGGCGAGAAGCGGATCAAGGTCAAGCTCGATGACCTATAGCCTGGAGTTCGTCGAGTCCGCGCTGAAGGAATGGCGCAAGCTGTCCGCCGATATTCGCCAGCAGCTGAAGAACAAGCTTTCCGAGCGGCTGGTGCATCCACACGTTCCAGCCTCCCGTCTGCACGGATTGCCGGATTGCTACAAGATCAAGCTGCGTGCCTCAGGTTTCCGCCTGGTCTACCAAGTGCATGACAAAGTGCTCGTGGTCACCGTGATCGCGGTAGGCAAGCGTGAAAAAGGTTTGATCTACCTTGCGGCGAAGAAGATGCCCTAGGGGCTCGCCCACCACGGTGGCGCCGGAGGCCCAAAACGGGGCCCAAGAACCGGGCCACCTCAGAGTGCACTTTCTCTGGATACCGGGCTCGGGAATGTCGACTCCCGGCCCGGGTTCCGCTTTCCGCAGATCGATCGGTATGTCGGCTTGCTCAGCCCGGCTGGTCGCCCGGGGAAATCGCCGCCGGATCCATCCAGAAGGGCTCCCATACATGCCCGTCGGGGTCGGCCACGCTGCGGCTGTACATGAAGCCGAGATCCTGCACGGGATTGATGTCGACGGTTCCGCCGTTGGCTGCCGCCGCCTCGATCATGGCGTCGACGGCTTCGCGCGTGGGGTGCACGACCGCCAGCGCGACCTCGCTTGAGCTTGTGGGCGGGATCGGGCGATCCGTGAAGGTGCGCCACTTGGCGTGAGTGAGCAGCATGACGTGGATGGCCTCGCTCCACACCATGCATGCCGCCGTTTCGTCGGTGAAATGGGGGTTGTTCTCGAAGCCGATGGATTGGTAGAAGTTCATGGACGCGTCGAGATTGCCGACAGGAAGGTTCACAAAGATCATTCGTGTCACGGCGGATGTACTCCAGTTCGGTTGAAAGGGGGCAAGGTCATGGGTGCTGCCTCACTGTTCGACGATCGGTACTCGGCGTTTTCGACACGGACGAATTGAAGGGGGCGCGGCAAATTGAATCCGGTTGGTCGAGTGGCCGAATGAGCCGATCTGCCGAGCTTGATTGGCCACGCCGCTTCCGCTCTTTGCTCACCTGCACCGCCAGCAGCAGGATCCGGCGACCGACATTGGCCATGGCTTCTGCCCATCGGTGGCGCCGAGAACCGGAGCGGGGAAGTCGATGTACGAGGTACCCGCCCCGGCGCCAGCGACTTGGCGCGCTGCCCGCTTCACGCCTGCGGCTGGCCGAACCGGGCAAGCAGGAAGTCGATCGCCGTGCGCATCTTCGCGGTGGGGCGCAGGTTTTGCGGGTAGATCAGGTACATCGGTGAGGGCGCGAGCGACCAGTCCGGGAGCACCGGCAGCAGGCGGCCGGCGGCGAGGTCGTCGGCCAGCACGGTTTCGGGTTGGAGCGCGATGCCGATGCCGTTCAAGGCGGCGACGCGCAGGGCATCGCCCTGGTTTGCGGTGAATCGCCCTCGCACGTTGACGTTGCAGGTTTCGCCGTGGGGGCCGACCAGTCGCCAGAGGTCGTGTCGTCGCCAGTACGACAGGCCCAGGCATTCGTGCGCGGCGAGTTGTTCGGGATGATCGAGCTGGCCATGGTGCGCCAGGTAGGCGGGTGCGGCGGCCAGTCGTCGCCGGTAGGGTTGCAGCGGTCGGGCGACCAAGCCGGGTTCGTCGATGTCGCCGATGTGGATGCCCAGCTCGAAGCCTTCGTCGACGAGGCTGGGCCGGCCGTTGTCCAGGGTCAGTTCGATGCTGACGTCGGGATGTTGCTCCATGTACTCGCTCAGCGCAGGCACCACGCTGTGGCTGCCGAAACTGACCGGCGCAACCAGCCGCAACCTTCCGCGCGGGCGCGATTGCAGTTCCGATGCGCTGGCTTCGGCGAGTTCCACGTCGGCCAGCGCCTGCTTGCAGCGCTCGTAGTAGAGCCGGCCCACGTCGGAGAGCTGTTGCCGGCGGGTCGTGCGGTGAAGCAGGCGGGTGCCCAGCCGATCCTCGATGGCGCGGATGTGCTTGGCGACCATGGTGGCCGAAACCCGGCTGATCTCGGCGGCGGCACTGAAGCTGCCGCTCTCCACGACGCGCACGAACATCTCCATGCCGGCCAGTTTGTTCATGATTGAAAACCCATGGGTTCTAAATGGGCCAAATCATTGCATGTTTATCAAGGTGGCGGCGGGGCGCAGCATGGCCGCCCCTGCCTCCTTCGCGAGGCGTCCATCGGAGAACCGTGATGCCAACCCTGCACCTCGAAATGCTGCCCGGCCGCAGCGTGGAACAGAAGCGCGTGTTCGTTCGCGAAGTGACCAAGGTCACGGCGCAGACGCTGGCCTGTCCGCCGGAAAGTATTGATATCCTGATCAGCGAAGTGCCGCGCGACGCCTGGGCCAAGGCCGGCAAGTTGATGGCGGACGCGTGAGCGGGGCCAGCGGCAGGAGGATGGAATGAACGACCACGACGCGCCGTATCACGCGCATCTCTATTACGTTGCCGAGACGCGTGATACGGCCGAAGCCGTGCGCCGTCGCCTGCTCGACAGCATGGCAGCCGGGGACATTCCCCGGCTGCTGTTCGTCGGCCAGCTCAAGGATGGCAAGGCCGGGCCGCATCCCATTCCGCAGTTCGAGATTCACTACACAAAGCAGGCGTTGCCGGCGATCCTGCGGGTGATCGAGGCATCCGGCTTGACCGCGCTGGTTCATCCGCTCACCGACGATGACCTGGCCGACCACACCACGCTGGCGCATTGGATCGGCACGCCGATCGAGCTCGACCTGAGCACGCTCGACCCGCCGGGCCACAACCAGGGCGTCGCGCGTTTCGCCAAGTCGGATTTCTGACTGGCGCGAGTCGGATTTTCGGCCTGCGTACTCATGAGGCACGAAGTTGCCTGAAAGAGCGGCGATGATGACGGTTCACTTTCGATGAGGACACAATTGCCCCTGTCCTGTTCTCGATACAGCGACCCTGGCTAGTAGATCGTTCCGAGCCCGCTCTTCGATAGCCGTCCTGAGTGGCGCCGCGTGGCTGTCAGCGCGATCTTGTCGTCTTCTTCCAGCGATGCGAGCTTTCGCGCGTTGAAGTATTTGCTCACCAGCTGCGCATTGGCAAAAGTGTTGGGCCCGTTCCAGCTTTTGGGCTGTACGTGATCCACTTCCGGACGGTTCCGCCCACCCATGCGCACAAGTGTCTGGAAGGGATCGATTTCTGCGCTCTGGTCGGAGCGAAGAAAGGCCTGTCCAGTTTCGCGTTCGCTGTAGAGAGCGTTGGCGATGTAGATGCACTGCTTCTCGCGAGCGCTGAACTTGGTGGCTTCCTGCGGCGCGGAACAGCCCAGCTCGGCCCGGATCTTATCCATGAAGCCGTAGGGCTCTGCATCCGGTTTGGCGTGGGGCAGATGGCCTCTGATGATCTCCGTCAACCGGGAGGTGTCCTCGTCGGCAGCAAAGGCATAGGGATTCGGCGTGGCGACGGCCATCTCGATGGTCTCCCAGAAGGGCTTGACGTCCGTTTCGGATTCGAAGGCGCGGATGGTGAACTCTCGCGGAATCATCGGCAGATCCTGCCGATAGTTGATCGAGACCACCATGATTTTCAGCCGCGCATCGACGTAGATCTTCTGTTCGATCGAGCGATAGCTCACCTGATTGAAATAGGAAAACATCGGTGCGATGTTGTGGCTGATGTCCGGCCCACCCAGGTCGACCGAGATGAGGTGGCCGTTCTCGAAGCCGATCAGCTCCAGATCCCGCTCGCTGGAGGCACTCATGTAAGTGGCCGTCGACCCCATCAGCGGGTGAGGCGCGCCCTTGCGCCGCTTGGGCATGGCGGATCGGATGATTGGTCCGGTGATCTGACGCACCTGTTCCATGGTCGAACCGTTGGTGTGCTGTGCGTGCCCGGTCAGGATCGTGAACTTTCCGTGGATGTGTGTGCCCATCAGTCTTCGCTCCCCTTGGATGGCGTCCATGTGCGCACGCAGAATAGGCGAACACGGCCACGCAAAATATCGCCTGTTCCGGGAGCGGAATCACTCTTTTGCTGCTCGGTTCAGGGCGGGAGGGATCCCAGAGCCGTTGAATTCATGGCACAGGGCCCTGTCAGCCGATCGGATGGCTCCCGTTGAACACCGCCAACTGCGCGGCAAATGCGCGCTGGTAGGCGGGCCGCGCTTCGCCGCGGGCGACGTAGGCAGCGAGGTTCGGGTATTCGTCCAGCATGCCCGATGGCTTCAGCCGGAGCAGCGCGTGCACCATCATGAGGTCGCCCGCGCTGAACGCGCCGTCGAGCCAGTCGTTCTCGCCGAGGCGATCGGACAGTTCACCCAGCCGGGCACCGATGCGCTCCTTGATGAGCGGCAGGCGCTGCTCGGACCAGGGCTTGTCGCCCTCCAGGAACTTGGCGGTTTGGAGATCAAGGATCGGCGGCTCCACCGTGTTGAGCGCGGCAAACATCCACATGATCGCGCGCGCCCGGGCATTGGTATCTTCCGGCAGCAGGCCCGGATGGTGTTCCGCGATATGCAACACGATGGCGCCGGATTCGAACAGGGCCAGATCGCCTTCTTCATAGGTGGGAATCTGCCCGAAGGGATGCAGCGCCCGGTGCGCAGGCTTTTTCATCGCACGGAACGAAACCAGGCGAACCTCGTAGGGCTGGCCCGCTTCTTCCAGCGCCCAGCGGACACGCATGTCGCGCGCGAGTCCCTGGCCGCGGTCGGGCGAACTTTCAAAGGCGGTGATGGTGGGGTTCATGGGAGGGCTCCGGGTGACGGATGTCCACGCTTGGTGGCGCTTCGATTACGCCCGCTGCGCGGGCTACGCTCAGCGCGAACGGTTGATGCGTTGTCAGCCAGCGTGGACGGTTTGGGGACGTCAGCCGCGCCGGGCCGCCTCGATCGCGGCGACGTCGATCTTCGTCATCTCCATCATGGCGTCGAACGCGCGCTTGGCCACCGCAGGGTCGGGGTCGGTGACCGCAGCCATCAGGACGCGCGGGGTGATCTGCCATGACAGACCCCACTTGTCCTTGCACCAGCCGCAGGCGCTGGCCTTGCCGCCGTTGCCGATGATCGCGTTCCACAGGCGGTCGGTTTCGGCCTGGTCGTCGGTCGCCACCTGGAACGAGAACGCGTCGGTGTGCGGAACCCCGGGGCCGCCGTTCATGCCCAGGCACGGAATGCCCATGACGGTGAACTCGACCATCAGCACGTCGCCCTGTTTGCCGGCGGGATAGTCGCCCGGCGCGCGGTGGACGGCGCCCACGGCGCTGTCCGGGAACGTCTTGGCGTAGAACGTCGCGGCGTCCATGGCGGTGCCGTCGTACCAGAGGCAAATCGTGTTCTTGCTGACCATGTGCGTTCTCCTGAGTTTGATGCCCTTCATGCTCTTCGACGAACGGCGGATGCGTGGATCGACACGCTGCCGCGACCAAGCGCGAAGCTTGTGTCAGCAAGCGAAGTCGAAGCCCTCGACATCCGATGTCCTTCGACTTCCTCGCTCCTCAAAGCTGCAGCCATCCATGGCTGCTCCCCGCGTGCGGCGCCATGCGCCTGCGTTCAGAGCCTGCTCCGGGATTTGATCCGGAGGCGAACGGTGGAATTGAGTGCCACTGCGGCCAGGGGCGGCCTTTGGTGCTGAAGGGGGTCAAGAGTCAACCGGGCCAGAGCCACTTTTGGCCGTTTGATTCGGGTATTCGGCAACGGCCTGCGCCGGGCCGTCGCCGTCGCGGTTCGATTCGCGCTTGGCCGCATACATCGCACGGTCGGCGTGCGCCAGCAAGCTGTCCGGGTCGCTTCCGTCTGCCGGGAAGCAGGCGATGCCGATGCTGGCGTCGAGCCGGAACAAGCCGTCGGGCAGGGCGAAGGGTGGGTTGAGGCAGGTGCGAAGGCCATTGGCGACGGCTTGGGCGGCCGTAGCATCGTGACAGCCGGGCAGCAGCGCGACAAACTCGTCGCCGCCGACGCGAGCCACCAGATCCCCATTCCGAAGGCCTTGCTGCAGACGCTGTGCGACTCCGCGCAGCAGGCGGTCGCCGGCATCGTGTCCGGCCCGGTCGTTGACCTCCTTGAAGCCGTCGAGATCCAGGTAGAGCACGGCCAGGCCGCCGCCGGTCTCCGTTGCGTGCGCGATGGCGTATTGCAGCTCGCCCTGCAGCCGGTGGCGATTGGGCAATCCGGTCAGGGTGTCGTGGCTGGCGCGGTGTTCGAGTTCACGCTCGGTGCGGCGCAGTTCGGTCACTTCGTGGGCTACCCCGATCCGCACGCCGTGATCGGGCAGCCAGCGGGCCGACCACTGGATGTCCACGCTGTGGCCGTTCTTGTGGACGTAGCGGTTGCGGAAATGGCGCTGCAGCATGCCGGCCATCACCCGTTCGGCCTGCTGCATCGTTGCCGCACGATCGTCGGGGTGGAGCAGCTCGAATATCGGCCGGCCCAGCACCTCGTCGGGCCGGTAGCCGAAGATCCGCTCGAAGCTCGCATTGACATACAGGAGGCGGCCCTCGGGGTCGACGACGCAAACCGCGTCGGGCATCAGGTCGAGCACTTCGTCGAGAGGGGGCAGCTTCGGAATCATGGGTACCGGGTTTGTGGCGCCCGGTCGTGGTGATGCAGGGCGTGGCTCCAGTATGGCGAAGCCGCCGGGTCGGAGCCAACTGCCGCGTCCGCTCGCCGTCGGTCAGTCCGGGATGTCCGGCTCCACCAGTTTGCCCAGCAGCACCAGCGATTCCTGCCAGCCCACGTAGCACTGTTCGACCGGGATCATCTCGGGCAGGCCTTCCTGCACCACGTGCAGTTCGGTGCCGCAGGACACGGCGTTCAGGGTAATGGTGGTGGTCATCTCGCCGGGCAGGTTGGGGTCGTCGAAGTGGTCGTTGTAGCGGATGCGTTCGCCCGGCACCAGCTCGCGGTAGGTGCCGCCGAAGCTGTGGCGGTTGCCGCTGGAGAAATTGGTGAACGACATGCGGTAGTTGCCGCCCACTTGCGGGTCGTGCTGGTGGACTTTGCAGGTGAAGCCGTTCGGCGGCAGCCACTTGGCGAGGGCATCGGCGTCGAGGAAGGCGCGATAGACGCGTTCGGGCGGGGCGCGCAGCACGCGGTGGAGGCGAAGGGTGTTGGTGGCCATGGTGGTTCCTGGGGCAGGGAGTTCGCGATCGGATGGCGGGGGCGGGCGCGGCGAAAGACCGTCAGGCCGGCAGGCTGACCACCGGCACGAAGCCGCCGAAGATCATCCGCTTGCCATCGAACGGGCAGTCGCTGGCGGCCTCCATGCGCGGATCTTTCATGAATTTCTCCATGCCGGCATCGCGGGTGGCCTTGTCGGGCCATTCCACCCACGAGAACACCACCGACTCGTCCTGCTTCGCCTGTACGGCGCGGCGGAAATCGGTGAGCTTGCCTTCGGGCACATCCTCGCCCCAGCACTCGACCACACGGGTGGCGCCGAACTCCAGGAAAATGGCGTCGAAGGTGCTGGCGTGTCCGATGAACTGCTTGCGGTTGGCGTTGGGTACGGCGATCACGAAACCATCAATGTAGGACATGGCTGTTTCCTCGGCGGAGTGGGCGACCGAAATGGCCGCCTTCCCCCATACGACGAACGGGCGGACGCCGGATCGACCTGCGCTGGCGTGGTGGAGATGCCGCTGCTCTGCCGCTGGCGGCCCATCACCTCGCCGGTGCGGGAGCCTCTTCGTGGGCTCCGGGTGACCCGTCTATACAATGGCCGATCCTTGGCTGACGGGCAGGCTTCATGCGCAGTTTCGACGATACCCGGGGCGGGCACTGGCAGGCGGCGGTGCTGGATGCCTCGTACGGAAGCATGTTGCTGGTGTTCTCGCATGCCGGCGATGGCGAGGTTCGCAAGTTGGCGATGGATGCGGAAAACATGCGGCTGGCGGAAGAGCAGCTTGCGGACATGGACGATTCCCGGCTGCGCAGCCTGCTGGCGGCATCGGTGCCGTGGGAATAGCCGGCGCGGTGCGGCCTGAATCATTTCTCCACGAACGCCTTCAGTCGCGCCAGCGAATCGTCCCACTGCTCCGAGATCTGCGCGACGTAAGCGCGCAGCTGATCGAGTGCGGCCGGGTTCAGGGCGAACAGGTTTTCGCGTCCCTCGCGCTGGCTGTTGACCACGCCGGCACTTTCGAGAATGCGCAGGTGTTTGCTGATCGCCTGGCGGGTCAGCGGCTTGTTCGCGGTGAGCTGGGCGATCGACTGGCGCCGGCCCCTGCTCAGCGACAGCACCAGCGACAGCCGGGTGCTGTCGCCCAGCGCGGCAAACACGCCGGCGGTGGCATCCGAGCGGCGCGACAGGGCGGCGAGCCGGCTACTCGACATGGCGGCGGATGTTCTCGACCTGGATGGCCCAGCCGTCGTCATTCATGCGGAACGCTTCCGCGCGGCGCCAGTCGGGAATCTTGTCGAAGCCCGTCTCGGTCACCCGCAGCAAGGTGCCGGTGGCGGTCGGCTCCAGGATGAACTCCACCAGCGTCGGTGTTTCGTCTTCGTAGTCGACGGTGTTGTCAACCGCGTAGGGGTGCCAGCTGAACGCGAATCGGCGCTCCGGCTCGATCGCCTTGATGGTGACGCGCCAGAGCAGGTGTTCGTATCCCGGATACATGACGTGTCCCTCGGACACCTTGCCGGCCTCGAACGGCGCCTCCAGCTTCACGCGGAACCACTCGCCGAACTCCCGGTGATCGACCAGGGCGCGCCACACCCGCGATACCGGCGCCTTCAGCTCGATGGACTTCTCGATGCGATTGCTCATATGCCACCTCCTGGTTGCGCATGAGTCTAGGCGTGCCGCCGGACATATGCAACTCCAAGGTTGCGGTTGGCCGTCACCGGCTGGCGAGACAACGCCGGCGCGGCAGGCTCATAGCCCGGTCGGAGCGGAGCGGGCGGCCAGGCGGTGCGGTGCAAGCCTGTCGTAGTGCGGGCGGGCCTGTTCGGCCAGGCTGCGCTGGAAGCTGCCCAGCTCGACCGGCGGCATGTCCGGCAGCATGTGCTGGGTCATGTGCTTCTGGTACCAGAGCGGGCGCCCGCCGGGGATCGGGCCGGTCAGCATCGCGGCGACCGCGGCGGCGTCGGTGCTTTGCGCGGCGAGCACGTTGTCGCAGCCGGGATGCCGCACGCCGGTGGCGAGCAGGTAGTGCGCGTAGAACGGCTCGTCGATCACGACGATGTCGGTGCGGTTCTCCCAGGCGCGCATCATCGCCGTGGAGATGTTGCGCGGCCCCGACCACATGGCGATGCGCAGGCCGTCGCGCGAATGGCTCACACGCGCTGCCCCGAGCGGCTTTCCGAGGCGACCAGTTCCATGTAGAGCTGTTGCAGGCGCTCGACCATCGGGCCGCGCTTGCCGCCGGCCATGACGCGACCATCGATCTCGCGTGCCGGCACCACGCCGGCAAAGGTGCCGGTGAGGAAGGGCAGGCCGCCGTCATGCGGGCGCAGGCCTTCCCACACGCCGTCGCCGAGCACGAAACCGCTGTCGAACACCGACACCCGCGCCTCGTGGCGGGCGAACAATTCGCCATTGACGCTGATCCGGATCGTTTCGTTGCGCGGGTCGCTCGCGTAGTCGTGGGTGCCTTTGCTCATGGGAATGCCTTGCCGGGATGGCGTTCGGCGTACCCGTTCTCCCCGGCCGCCGGGAGCGAGCACATGGCATGGCGACGGCGATCCGCATGCTGATCGCGGCCATCATGCGTTTCATGGGGCGCACCGTGACGGCCAAGGCCAACATCGCCGTGGCTTTCGTCGAATACGTGCCGGGCATGAATGGCACTTACTTAAGCGCAAAACCCTCACCTTTCGTCATTCCCGCGAAAGCGGGAATCCAGCGCCTTTCGCCCGACAGCCACACTGGATTCCCGCTTTCGCGGGAATGACGGCGCTAAGTAAGTGGCATTCGTGCGGGGCATGCTGTTCCGCTTCGATTCCACCCGGGCACGGCAGGCAGGGGACGCGATCGCCCGCTGGGCGTGCTGCGATGGGTCAGGCCCGGCGAGGCAGGATCCAGCCGGGCCGGATGAAGTGGCAGGTATAGCCTTCGGGGTAGTGCTGCAGATAATCTTGGTGCTCGGCTTCGGCCTCCCAGAAGTCGCTGGCCGGGGCGAGTTCGGTTACCACCTTGCCGGGCCACAGGCCGCTGGCGTCCACGTCGGCGATAGTGTCTTCGGCCACCTCCCGCTGCGCATCGCTGGTGTAGAAGATCGCCGAGCGGTAGCTCGCGCCGCGGTCGTTGCCCTGCCGGTTCGGCGTGGTCGGGTCGTGGATCTGGAAGAAGAACTCCAGCAGCCGGCGATAGGCGATCCGCCGGGGATCGAAGACGATCTCGATCGCTTCGGCATGGCTGCCGTGGTGGCGATAGGTGGCGTTGGGCACGTCGCCGCCGGTGTAGCCCACCCGCGTGCCGAGCACGCCGGGCAGCTCGCGGATCAACTCCTGCATGCCCCAGAAGCAGCCGCCGGCAAGGATGGTGCGTTCGCTGGCGGCGTTCATGCGGCAGGCTCCCGTTGATCGGTGTCGAACAGCTTGCGATACGCCCCGTAGCCCTCGCTCTCCAACTGGTCGACGGGGATGAAGCGCAGCGCGGCGGAGTTGATGCAGTAGCGCAGGCCGCCGCTGGCGCGCGGGCCGTCCGGGAAGACGTGGCCGAGATGGCTGTCGCCATCGCGCGAGCGTACTTCGGTGCGAACCATGCCATGACTGCCGTCGTGTCGTTCGATCACATGCTCGCGCTCGACCGGCTGCGTGAAGCTGGGCCAGCCGCAACTGCTGTCGAACTTGTCCAGCGAACTGAACAGCGGCTCGCCGGAGACGATGTCCACATACAGGCCGGGCGCCCTGTGCGTGTTGTAGAGGTTGTGGAACGGGTGCTCCGTTCCCGCTTCCTGGGTGACCCGGTATTGCTCGGGGGTGAGCCGGTCAAGGGCTTCGGGGGTCTTGCGGTAAGTCGGCATGGTGATCTCCGGGGAGAGGGTCGACGGCTTGCGCCGCGCGCCGCCGTCGGCATGGCCTACATGGGGTTCGCCGGAAACGATCCAAGGTTACCCGCTCGCTTCGCGATTCCGGATCGGGCAGCGTCGCGGTCGCGCGGCGTTGTCATGAAATGGCCTCGCGCGTTGCCGGGGAAAGCCAGCCGCGCCATCGAACATGGTTCGGCTCGCACGGGCGGGCATCATGTCACGACAACGATCCGGGAGATCCCTGCATGAATCGTCGAAACCTGCTCAAGTGCGGCCTCCTCGGAGCTTCCGCGCTCATCCTGAATCCGCGGCTTGTGCGGGCCGCGGATGAATCGAAGGCGGTGGCCAGGCTGGCCGCGCTGCAACGCCGTCACGGCGGTCGGCTCGGCGTCGCCATGCTCGACACCGGCACGGGCCGGCGTATCGCGCAGCGGGGCGACGAGCGGTTCCTGATGTGCAGCACGTTCAAGGTGCTGGCGGTGGCCGCCGTGCTGGCGCGCATCGACGCCGGCCAGGAGCGGCTGGATCGACGCATCGTGTTCGGCCCGGACGTCCTGCTCGACTATGCGCCGGAGACCCGCCGGCATGTCGGGGCTCCCGGCATGACGGTGGCGGCACTGTGCGAGGCGGCGATCACGCTCAGCGACAACACCGCCGCCAACCTGTTGCTGGACAGCCTCGGCGGCCCTGCTGCGGTGACCCGCTTTCTGCGCCAGCTGGGTGATCCGGTGACCCGGCTCGATCGCACCGAGCCCGAACTCAACGAGGGCGGCCCGGGCGACCTGCGCGACACCACCACGCCGAATGCGATGCTGGATACCTTGCAACGGCTGGTGCTGGGAAGCGCCCTGACCGATGCATCGCGTTCGCGATTGACCGGCTGGCTGCGCGCATGCACCACCGGCACCGACAAGCTGCGTGCCGGCATCCCGGCCGATTGGCAGGCGGGCGACAAGACCGGCAGCGGCGCCCATGGCGAAAGCAACGACGTGGCGATCTTCTGGCCGCCGCAGCGCGAGCCGATCCTGGTGACGGCGTATTACGCGGGCTCGTCGGCAAACCGCGCGCAAAGCAGCGCGGTACTGGCCGAAGTCGGGCGCATCGCCGGCGAAGCGCTGGTCAGTGCGTGGCCAGCGGCTCGGGGCTGAGGGCGAACGCCAGGGCGTCGCTGCAGCGGGCATCGATCTTCAGGCTGAGCAGGGCGTCGGCGCGGGTTCGGCCGAGCGTCACCGCCGCCACCGGCTTGCCGGCTTTCGCCGCCGCCTGCACGAAGCGATAGCCGGAATACACCATCAGCGAGGAGCCGACCACCAGCACCGCATCGGCGGCCTGCCAGGCCTGCGTGGCGGCATCTACCCGTTCGCGCGGCACGCCCTCGCCGAAGAACACCACGTCCGGTTTGACGATGCCGCCGCAGCGCGGGCAGGGCGGTACCTCGAAGCGGTCGAAGTCCACGCCGGTCAGATCCGCGTCGCCGTCGGGGGCGATGGTGGCCTCGAGTTGCCAGCCGTCCGGGTTGCGCTCGATCAGCCGCCGCTGGAAATCGTCGCGGGGCGAACGCCAGTCGCAGGCCATGCAACGCACTTCGTCGAGTCGGCCGTGCAGGTCGACCACCCGCTGGCTGCCGGCGCGCTGGTGCAATCGGTCGACGTTCTGCGTCACCAGCCGTTCGATCCGGCCGCGCTGCTCCATCTGCGCCAGCGCGCGATGGGCGGCGTTCGGCTGGGCGCGCGCGACATGCGGCCAGCCGAGCATGCTGCGCGCCCAGTAGCGCCGGCGCGTGGCCGGTTCGTGCATGAAGGCCTGCAAGGTCACCGGCGGTGCGCGCTTCCATTCGCCCTCGCGGTCGCGGTAATCGGGGATGCCCGAGTCGGTGCTGCAGCCGGCGCCGGTCAGCACGAACAGGCGCGGGTGGGCTTCGACGAAGTGTTGCAGGGGGCTCATGTCGTGCGGGTCGGTCGGAGTGCCCGAAGGCGAACGGTTCGAGCATAGCCCACGGCCCGCCACCACCTCACGGCGGCGGGCCGCTTTCGGTCAGGCCAGCGCGGCTTCCGGCTCGCTGGTGGCCTTGGCGAGCGCAGGACTGCGGATGATGTGGTCGAACGCGCTCAGCGCGGCGGTGGAGCCGGCGCCCATCGCGATCACGATCTGCTTGTACGGTACCGTGGTGGCATCGCCGGCGGCGAACACACCAGGCAGCGAGGTCGCTCCGCGTTCGTCGATGACGATCTCGCCGCGCGGCGACAGCTCCAGCGTGCCCTTCAGCCACTCGGTGTTCGGCAGCAGGCCGATCTGCACGAAGATGCCTTCCAGTGCGAGGCTGTGCATCACGCCGTCGACGCGATCCTTGTAGACCAGGCCGGTGACCTTCTGCCCGTCGCCCAGCACTTCGGTGCTCTGCGCGCTGACGATGATGTCGACGTTGGGCAGGCTGCGCAGCTTGCGCTGCAGGACGTCATCGGCGCGCAGCTTGCTGTCGAACTCGACGAGGGTGACGTGGGCCACGATGCCGGCCAGGTCGATCGCCGCCTCGACGCCGGAGTTGCCGCCGCCGATCACCGCCACGCGTTTGCCCTTGAACAGCGGGCCGTCGCAGTGCGGGCAATAGGCCACGCCCTTGTTGCGGTACTCGTTTTCGCCGGGCACGTTCATCTGCCGCCAGCGTGCGCCGGTGGAAAGGATCACCGTCTTCGACTTCAGGGTGGCACCGTTGGCCAGTTCGATTTCGATCAGGCCGCCCGGCTCGCGGGCCGGCACCAGTTTCCCGGCGCGCTGCAGGTTCATGATGTCGACGTCGTATGCCTTGACGTGCTGCTCCAGCGCCACGCCCATCTTCGGGCCGTCGGTGGCGGTGACCGAGATGAAGTTCTCGATCGACATGGTGTCCAGCACCTGGCCGCCGAAACGCTCGGCCGCCACACCGGTGCGGATGCCCTTGCGCGCCGCATAGATCGCCGCCGCCGCGCCGGCCGGGCCGCCACCGACCACGAGCACGTCGAACGCGTCCCTGGCCTTGATCTTCTCCGCTTCGCGGGCGCTGGCGCCGGTGTCGATCTTCGCCAGGATCTGCTCCAGGCTCATGCGGCCCTGGTCGAACACTTCGCCATTGAGGTAGACGGTGGGTACCGACATCACCTGGCGCGCCTCGACCTCGTCCTGGTACAGCGCGCCGTCGATCGCGACGTGCCGGATGCGCGGGTTCAGCGTGCTCATCAGGTTCAGCGCCTGCACCACGTCCGGGCAGTTCTGGCAGGACAGCGAGAAATAAGTCTCGAAGCGGTAGTCGCCATCAAGGTTGCGCACCTGCTCGATCACATCCGCGGCGGCCTTGGCCGGATGCCCACCGACCTGCAGCAGTGCGAGCACCAGCGAGGTGAATTCGTGGCCCATCGGAATGCCGGCGAAACGCACGCCGACGTCGCTGCCGATGCGGTTGATCGCAAACGAAGGCTTGCGCGGATCGCTGTCGTCCCGGCGCAGGCTGATCTTGTCCGACAGCGCGGCGATCTCGCGCAACAGGTCGTCCAGTTCGCGCGACTTGGCGCCGTCGTCCAGCGCGGCGACCAGTTCGATCGGCTGGGTCAGCTTCTCCAGATAGGACTGCAACTGGGTCTTGAGGGCTTCGTCGAGCATGGCAGCGACTCCGGAACTGAAGGATGCGGGGAATACGAATACGGGGTAGGGAGCTTGTGGCAGCGGCCGGCGCCATGGGGAGGGGACGGCCATCGGGGGAGGGGGCAGGCCGGGCACCGGCCGCTGGCACAAGCATCCTGGTGGGGATCCGGGCGTCGCGGCGCCCGGATCCCGTACAACATGAAACGCGGAGAACTCAGATCTTGCCGACCAGATCCAGCGATGGCGCCAGGGTCTTCTCGCCTTCCTTCCACTTGGCCGGGCAGACCTCGTTCGGGTGGGCGTTGACGTACTGGGCGGCCTTCACCTTGCGCAGCAGCTCGCTGGCGTCGCGGCCGATACCGCCGGCGTTGATTTCGATGATCTGGATCTTGCCCGCCGGGTCGATCACGAAGGTGCCGCGGTCGGCCAGGCCGGCTTCCTCGATCATCACCTCGAAGTTGCGGCTGATCGCGCCGGTCGGGTCGCCGACCATGGTGTAGTTGATCTTCTTGATCGCATCGGAGGTGTCGTGCCAGGCCTTGTGCGCGAAATGGGTGTCGGTGGAGACCGAGTAGATCTCGACGCCAAGCTTCTGGAATTCGGCGTAGTTGTCGGCCAGATCTTCCAGCTCGGTCGGGCAGACGAAGGTGAAGTCGGCCGGGTAGAAGAACACCACCGACCACTTGCCCTTCAGGTCGGCGTCGCTGACTTCGATGAACTTGCCGGCCTTGAGGGCCTGGGCCTTGAACGGTTTCACTTCGGTGTTGATCAGGGACATCTTTGCTTGCTTCCCATGGTTGGTTGAAAGGATGAAACAGATGTTACGGGCCTTGGAGCGATATATCCAATTGATTATTGGCATCGCTTCGATTGGTATTGACTATCTACATGTGGTGGCGCGCAAGGCCACTTCAAGCCGCCGTTTCAGGCCGGATCGGTGGGGCGGAAACGGCAGGGAATCGGGGCCTCATTGCAGCGACCCGGCTGCCGCGGCCAAGCCGTCTTGAGGCGGATGACGCGACGTTCCCGAAAACCCATCGCGATTCCATGGGCCCAAAGGCGGCGTGCCGGTTGGCTGGAACAGCCAGGCCACCGCCGTTTGCGTTCCTAATGCGCAGGCGCCTAGGGTGCGGCCGCCAGGCGTCCGCGCAGCTGGTGGTCGACCACCGTGGCGGTGACGATGTCGCTACCCACGTTCACCGTGGTGCGCATCATGTCGAGGATGCGATCGACGCCGATGATGATGCCGATGCCCTCCGGTGGGATGCCGAAGGTGGCAAGCAGTCCGGCGATCATCGGCAGCGAGCCGCCCGGGATGCCGGCGACGGCAACGGCGCTGAGCACCGACAACAGCATCAGGATCGCCTGGTGGCTGAGGCTCAATTCCACCCCGAACGTCTGCGCCACGAACAGCACCACGCAACCCTCGAACAGCGCGGTGCCGCTCATGTTCATGGTCGCGCCCAGCGGCAGCACGAAGCCGGCGGTGCTGGGCGAGAGTTT
>Ga0070659_100000591_pt1 | contig 26549 bp, 12 predicted proteins | sample KBSC23metaG_FD_64666 | JGI IMG/M metagenome (GOLD analysis project Ga0070659, IMG submission 64666) | Corn rhizosphere microbial communities from Kellogg Biological Station, Michigan, USA - KBS C2-3 metaG | ecosystem: Host-associated > Plants > Roots > Rhizosphere > Soil ... | reverse complement strand
TCTATTACCCCAGGCAAAATAAGGTATCAGCTGCACATTCACCGTGCTCATATCTTTAGCGTTCACATCCCTGTAAAGCTGGTTTTTCCAAACGGTATTTTTAAGAATGGCTTTGCCGTTCAGGCCCACCAAATTACTGTTATCAATTACTATCTTCTCCGGCTTCAGGTCGGCAGTGGTAGATAGCGACAAGCCCAGCACCTTCGCATCCTTCGGTATCCCTGCCGATTCCACACAATACACCACCGGCCCGCGTTTTACAGCAATTTGGTTACGGGTCTCTTCTACCAGCGGGTTAGCTTCAATCATGGTTACCGGCATCGCCAGGTTCAGCTCTATTTTATCACCGGCTTTCCAGGCGGCGTTCAGTTCGGCATACTGACCGGGTACCAGGTTAACTGTTGCGGGCTTACCGTTCACACTCAATTTAGCATCCTTGCACCAGCCCGGTATCCTGAAATACATCGAAAAAGCTTTTGCAGGCGCTTCGTTCACTGTAAACTTAATAGCGCCGCTCCATGGATAATCGGTTTGCTCCGATATCTTCAGCGGACTGCCATCCTTCAGCGTGGTCGCGAGGTTATTGCCGCCGTATAAATTGAACCAGATGCCTTTGTCCGACAAGCTGTACACATAGCTGCTCAGCTCGGCAATGGTACGTACCACGTTCGGTGGGCAGCAATCCGAATAGCCTATATAGCTTACCCTGTCCTTCGACCAGCGCTGCTGGAAAGGCATATCATCCGATACGCTCAAAGGGTTGGTGTACAAATATTTCGTCCCGCTCAGGCTAATGCCCGATAGCATGCCGTTATACAAGGTCAACTCCATCACATCGGCATATTTGGCATCGCCGGTGAGTTGCAGCATGCGCCAGTTCCAAAGCACATTGCCTACGCTGGCGCAGGTTTCGTTATGGGCGGTAAAGTTAGGTAACTGAAAATCACGACCGTAAGCCTGGTGTATCTGCTGTACATCTTTCAGCAGGTACGAAGTTCCATCCGGCGATACGCCGTCATACACCGCGCCGCATCCGCCTGTAATGTACATTTTACGGTTCACTACATCATCCCAAACCAAATTCAGGGTATGGGTCAGCGTGGTATCTCCGGTTTCGGCAAATACATCGGCAGCGCCGGCATACAGGTAATTGGCTCTTACCGCATGCCCAACTGCAGCGGTTTGCTGGCGAAAAGGCAGCCTGTCCTGGTTGTCATCGGTACCTTCTTTCATCAGGCCACGTATGTCTATCAGGCTCTTGGCCAGTTCCAGGTATTTCGGGTCTTTTGTGGTGCGGTACATCTCTACCACCCCCATATAATGCGATGGGCAAATGGCATTCCGCGCCAACTCCGGCGAAGCCGTTTTGTAAAAGCGATACAGGTAATCGGTAGCCTTAATGGCGATATTCAGAAAATCCTTTTTACCCGTTACCCGGTAATGTATACAGGCCGCCGTCATCAAATGGCCCAGGTTATAGGTCTCAAAATTCAAGCGGTCTTCAAAGGCTTTTGCCTTGTCGGGATTTTTGTGTTCGTCAATTAATGTCGGGGTATGGATATAGCCATCCTTGCGTTGCGCACGGCCAATTAAGGCAATGGTCTTATCGAGTTCTGCACCCAGCTTAGGGTCTTTGTTAACAGCGTACATGGCCGTCATGGCCTCCATCAGCTTATAAAAATCCCCATCCTGGAAGGGCGGACCAACATGCGCCGCGGTATCCAAACCTGCCGCCGAAGCAAAGTTTTGTGTGGCGTGCCCCTGCTTTGGGTCGGTATACACGTTCCACAAATGCGGTATCATCGAGTCGCGGCAAGCTTTAAAACGTTCCGCCCAAAAACCCTGCGTCCATTGCACATTGTCCATATTTAAACCACTCAGCTTAGCGTAAGGGCTTTGCGAGGTGTTTACTAAACTATTGCTTTGCGCGAAGGTATTTTGGTTGTTCAGCAGCAAAGCAAAACCCGCTGCCAGCAAACCCGTTTTCAAACTCGTATTCATATCAAACTCAATTATTTTTATCTATCTCAACCACCCTCACCGGGCCAAATAAGCCGGCCGGCAACAGTGGTTTTCCTTCCAACCGGAAAGGCGCGGTGGTATTGGTCACCCGTTTTTCTTCGGGTAAAGTATGGTCGCGTATCAGGCGGTTATGCCAGGTATTGCTAACTTCCACATGTACCTTGTTATAGCCCGAATGCAGCGCGCCCGTAATATCAACCCGGTAGGGCGGCGACCAGGCCGTACCGCAATAAACGCCGTTAATGGTTACGCTGGCAATATTGGCAAAAGCGCCCAGGTCAAGCCAAAGCTTGCGGTGCGCTACCAAATTACTGTTCCATTTTACGGTTTGCAGGTAGTCTGCCGTGCCCGAATAATATTTTATGGATGGGATATCGCTCTTGCTCCAATCGGTCAGCCTGGTAAACAGTACCGGCTCATCCGGCCCACCAAACTTAGGGTCGAACTGCACCGACCAAACGCCATCAAGCGAACGGACAGTTTTAAATTCCGACCAGTTTCTTCCCCTGCGCGATTCACTGTGCGCCGGGTTTCTTAATACAATAAAGTACGAACCATTATGCTCCAAACGGATGGTTAGGCTTGTACGGCCATTCTCGTTCGTCCAGCCGCTGGCCTGGTAAGTTTCGCCGGTTACGGCATCCCACATTTCGGGCACTTTATTGGCAATTCGCAACGACAGGTTAATAATACGTTGGCTATCCTCCTGGTTGGCTATAAAGTAAATATCTGTACCATCCGCTGTAGCGCGATGTGTCCAGGCGATGTTTTTGGCATATTGCTGCAGCGTATCGGTCACGATCACATCACGCTCCAAGCCCAAATTATTGAAAGTTTCTTCGGCATAAGGCGCTTTTATGATACGGTTGCTTTGCAGCGATGCTTGCAGCTTCTGTCCGTTCACAATCACAGTAGCACCGTCATTCACCAATTGCTGTACCTTTGCCAAAACCTCTTTCGATAGCACATCGCCATTCGGTGTCATCTTACCTGCACCGGGCAAAACCAGCAGCTTATAACTCGCGCCGCCGGGCAGTACGATACGACCGTCTTTAACCGAAGCCAACTTCAGCAACGCGTCGGTATTAAACGAATCATAAGCATATCCCCTCAAAGGGTTCACCCAATTCTCCGCGTCCGCCATATTCGCCGATGAGTTTACCCCATCGGGAATGGTACGCATAGGTTCGCCTGTATTCTGTAAGCGTTTGGTTTCGGCAGCCACCGCATCAGCACCGAATATGCCGGGCAGCGTGCTCACCAACCTATCAGGCAATACGGCACGGCCTGGCATTTCTTCCCCGGTAAAAACCGCTATATCGGTAACAGGCTTGCCCAGTTGTAACAGCGTTTGGCAACGGGCCAAATAATCAATAAACGCTTTGCCGGGTTTCCACCAGGTTTGATCGCGTTGGAAAAATAAGCCTACCCCGTCCAGCGTCATACCGGGTTTACGGTCGGGCCATGGGTTATGGTTAAATACATGCAGCACAAAACGATTTACGCCTAAGGCAAAATTACGGTCGGCCAAAGCTTTTAACGCGCCGGGATATTCGTCCCAGGCCATACGTACCTCGGTAAAGGCTTCGGCCTGTATCAATGGTTTGCCATAAATATGCCCGCCCGATACGGCGTCCAGGATATCATTGGGTTTATCGTGTGTAGGGCTGCGCAGCCAAAACTCGCCCATGGGTATATCCGTTTCTTTAAAATGCATCAGGCCATCGCTCACCATGGTTGGCGCAACGCTTTCGGCACTAAAAGTAGCGCCCCGTTCATGTGCCAAACCGGCCATTACATGGAAGAAATTATCTGCCAGTAATTCTGATATCGTAAGCCTTATATCATGCAAAAACTTCTCCGATAGTTCCGCGCTTTCCAACGGCACACCGGCCATGGCAGGTAAATATGGCGTAGGGTCGTATCCCCGGCGCCTGGCAAACTCCTGCCTGAAAAGCGGCGTCCAGTTCTGGCTGCCGGCTTCCCAGCTATCCACATGGAATATTTTGAGCACACGCGCCGCCAGGTCGGGCCCCGCCTGCCTGATGGCCTCGGCATACCAGTTATTAAATTGCATACGTACCGCTTCGGGGTTAAACTTATCGCACTCCAGGCCCTTGGCAGCGCCGCCGGTTTCATTCTTGTGCCCGGTAGAGGTATGCCCCATGCGCAGTATTACCCAATCGCCGTAAGGAGCGTTCCAGTTGAGGCGACCGCGGCTATCCATAAATTTGGTAATGTCCGTCAGTTCATCCATCTGCACACAGTCGGTAGTGGGTATCTGTGCCTTGGTGGTTTTAGCGGCTACGCGCCAAACCTCGCCATTCTTGCCCTCGTATTGGTTAAGCTGTGGTGCGCTGTATAAGGTAATCCCTTGTATTTTAAGATTAGGTTTCCACTTAGCCGATTCCAGGTCTTCACTGCCCGGCTCAGTTCCGGCTTTCTCATAAATAAAACGGAAAAACTTGGCCGATACCGGGGTAATGGCATAGGTGTTCGGCGCATCACCGTCCTGCCAGCCGGAGCGGGCAGGTTCCAGTTTGGTATAAGGAATAAAATGCACCCCATCATAACTGATCTGCAAAGCCAATCGCTGCGCCTCATAATTGTTTCCATTGGTATGGATGGTGATAGAGCGGCAGGTAAACGGCAGCGCGAATGAATATTGTATAAAGCAGGTAGTATCGCTCCCAAAGCTCTTTTTATTGCCCTTTTGAGCCAGGTACTGTGCATTATCTGCTTTTTTGCTGGTGCTCACGGTAACCGCGGTATTTTCCGAAGAAGCATCTTGCCCGGCTTTAAGCGGATAGGCGTATACTGCCACATCGCGGTAATAGCCTTCGTTGGTTGGCGGTAGGGCCAAAGTATCGTTAACCTGTCGCCCGCCATGCAAAATGGTTTTGCTCCAGGTGAGTTTCTGCATCGAGATATCTGGCGTTATCCAGGGGCCGCCCGCCACCGCGAATCCGTCGCAATCGTGCATGGCCAGCTTTACGCCTAACCTGTCGGCCTCGCTCATGGCAAACTTTATCATTTGCCACCATTGCGGGGTTAACTGCTCCACAGGCGGGTTCATCAAAGGCGGGTTGCCCGCGCCTTTTATCGTCATCAGGTAAGCGCCGCCAATGCCGGCATCTTTCATGGCCTGCAGGTCGAGCGTAATACCTTCGCGACTAATAGCACCCTGGTTCCAATACCAAAACACCCAGGGCTTTGCCGCTTCGGGCGGATGAACGAATGTTTCCCTTAATTCAGAATGATCGGTTACCGGCTGGATGGGTACATAAGTATTTTCATCAGGCTCATCGTTAAAAGAGGTATAATGATGCCTGCCGTGACTCCGGCTATGTTTCGATTTTTTCCCTTTGGAAGATCTGCTACTTTTTGAGCTACCCTTTCCTGACTTTTTACTTTTGCTGCTGCCCGATGACTTATGGCTGGAGCCGGATTTATGGCTCGATGAACTTGATTTATGACTCGAACCACCTGATTTCTTAGGCTTTTTATGCTGCGCGACAGCAGCAAGCATCACACAGAAACAGAGCATTACTACTAAAATAACCTTTACAGGCCGGGAAAAATATTGTATTGAAAACCGCATATTAAAATTTCATTTTCGTTGCCAGCGCGCCTGCATCCGCAGGTTTAATTTGGGTTGGCAATATATAAAAAGTATAGCGATAAGGTTTAGCCGGAATTTGATATTGTGGCAAAGGCGCCGCCAGATCGCTCCAGCTATCGTTGCCGCCCACCCCCATTTGTATCAAATCAATATTCAAAGTTATAAAGCCCGCGTCCTTTAATTTATTGGTATGCCGCGCGGCTACTATATTTTGTTCGGTATACGGCCAGGCACTCATGCTTAATAAGCTATCGGCAACCACCATCAACCCGTTGTTCTTTTTGTCGCTCAGGTACATCCAGCGTACATCCGTACGGTTACCATTCTCCTGCGGAACCACGTAGGGTTCGTCAAATTTTTCCAGAGGCAAATTATAGATCCCTGCATCAAAACCTGTGCGCCTGTCCACATAATTCTCCAGCGGACCACGGCCATACCATGTTATATCATCATAGCTCCGCGCTATACCGCCCTGCATTCCTACTTTTGGGATGTTTGGCAGGTCGGCCGAGGCGTTCAAACTATAATCAACCTTAATGGCGCCGTTCCCTTCAATTGTATAAACTACCTGCACTGTTGCTTTATTATCTACAATAGTATATTCACATGATATTATGGCTTTCCCATCGCCTTTACCAACTGATAATTCTTTTAATGATAGCTTCGGATTATACCAAACAGCCAGTTTTTTATCCGCTTTCCAACCTCGGTGGTCATTGTCGGTAGCGGGTCTGCTGAAATGGGGTAAGAAAGGCGCAAATATCTGCTCTTTGCCTTTATAAACGTATGATGACAATGCACCATCTGCATTAAAAGCCAATTTGAAATCCTTACCACTAACAGTCGTTTTCATACCATCTGTCGACGTTGTAACAGCCGGGTAGCTTTTCTTTACAGGATCAGTAACCTCTAACCCAGTCAATGCGAGCTGGTCATGCGCCAACTCAAATCCTTTGCTCGCCCAAGGCTTATCTTCGGCCAATGTAAATTTAATATTCGCCAGATACTCTGCTCCCGCTTTTAGCTTTGGCAAATATAATGCGATACTCATCACGGTATCATGCCCCGCAGGCAGGTTAATGGCAGGCAGCATTTTATCTGATACTATATTCCCATCCTCCAACACCTGTAAATTCACCGCGTATTCGCCGAGCGATGCAACCGCATTGTGGTTAATAATTTTAATGAGCCCTTTCTTCGCATCCACCAACGTACATTCCGCCGGTTGAAAAACGTGTTTGCATTCATATATAGCCGCCTTCGGCCTGCCATCGGATGCTACAATGCCTTTTATCGTAAAATCATCAAAATACCTTTCTCCGTAGTCACCGCCATAAGCATAGTACTTCACTCCTGCCGAGTCCGTCTTCAACAAACCCTGGTCTTTAAACTCCCAGATGCCCGCACCGATGACGCGTTTGTTTGCACGGAAGGCATCCCAAAACTCCTTTAAATTACCATTGCTATTACCCATAGCGTGCGAGTACTCTACAAAGAATATCGGGCGTTTATCGCCATTATCCTGGTTAGCCAATAACGGCACAGTGAACAATCCGGGATACATCCTGCTGATAATATCCACATAAGGCTGATCAACAGGGTTACCTACACGGTGCGAGTGATCGTTAGGTTTTAAATAACGTGCATCACCCGGCTCGATATAGCCTTCTGCTTGTGGTGTGCCCTGCGCGGGTTCGTAATGCACGGGGCGGGTAATATCAAAATCGTGCACCCAACCGGCCATAGCAGCGTGGTTTGGCCCACGACCGGCCTCGTTACCCAAACTCCAGATGATGATACTCGGGTGATTTTTATCCCGCATTACCATACGTGTAACCCGGTCAAGGTAAGCGCCCGTCCACATCGGGTCGTTGCTCAGTTTTGAGCCGAGCCCGTGGGTTTCCAGGTTAGCTTCGTCAATCACCATAATACCGTATTGGTCGCACAGGTCGTATAAATAAGGATCCATGGGGTAATGACTGGTGCGTATACAGTTAAAATTGAATTGTTTGATAGTTTGCACATCGCGCAAAATAATATCCCTCGAAAGCGCCTTTCCTACAATAGGATCATGGTCAGGGCGGTTAACGGCGTTCAGGTAGGTTACCTTACCGTTGATGAGCAACTTGCTGTCTGTTTTCGAAAACTCGATGCTTCTGAAACCAACATGGCAGCTTTTAGCCTCCACCAAATTACCCGTTGTATCCACCAGCGAGAGCACTAACGTGTATAGGTTAGGTTCTTCAGTACTCCACTTCTTAGGATTCTTAATATTCGCCTCCATCAGCGCGAACTTGGTATTATCCAATCGCGGGTATATTTCGTTGATGATGCTTTCAACACTCCTGTCCAATGGCTTATCCAATAGTGGCGCACCTGTCGCATCATACAACTGCGCTTTCAGGTGATATCCATACACCTGTGACCCAGTTAAATTCTCGATGCGCGGACGTAATTGAAAACGTACATCTTTATATTCCTTGTCCAGTTTACCTTGCCAAAAAAAGTCGGCAATACGCAACTTAGGCTCGGCCAATAGCATTACCTCGCGGTGTATCCCGCTCATGCGCCATTGATCCTGGTCTTCCAAAAAGTAGCCATCGCTCCAGCGTATCACCTGGACAGAAACGATGTTCTCGCCCGTCTGCAAATAGGGTGTTACGTTAAACTCTGAGTTCATAAAACTATCCTCGCCATAGCCCAAAAACTTTCCGTTCACCCAAACCTTAAAACCAGATGACACCCCGCCAAAATGCAGGGTAATGTTCATGTCTTTCCAATTGGCCGGGATAGTAAACGTCCGCTGAAAACTGCCCACCCCATTCATATCCTGCGGCACATGCGGCGGGTTCACCGGCCTGAACGGGTACACCGCGCTCTTATATATCGGTTTGCCATAACCCTGCATTTCCATACTCGATGGTACGGGTATCTGTTTCCAGCCATGAACACGGCTCTTATAAAAATCAGTTGGTGCATCGGATGGCTTCTCGGCAAAGGAGAAATCCCACATTCCGTTCAACGATAGCATCCTGCCCGACTTCTTCCTATCCAAAGTCAAAGCATCTTTAACAGTACTAAATGAGTAAGCCGTAGCCCGGGATTGATCCCGGTTAATACCATCCACCTGTGGGTTTTCCCAGGGTTCGGCATTAAATATGGTTGGTGCAACGGGCACCGCGGCCGGGGTTTTATCCACCAGTTGTGCGCGTAATGCCATCGGCAATAGCATCGCCCCAAATCCTAAAAACCTCAGCTTACTTTTTATACCCATAACATTAAATCTCATTCAAAAACTCATCTTTAAAACTAAAACCCCAGCCCGCCCTGTCATGCGGCCTTGCCATGCCATTCACTATTTGTAGCGGATTGTCTATCAGCGGGTCTATCCAATCAAACGACTCGGCCCCGGCCCCATTTGCAATGGTACAAAGCAGCGGGATATCATAATCTTTATAATAATGCGGCAACACAGGTATGTTAAAACTACCCGCCAATGCCGCGCTGTTCAGCCAGTTCTCCACCCCGCCAATGCGGATGATATCGGGTTGCCAGATGTCAATCGCATTCCTTTGTATCAGCTCCCGTAAAGGTAAGGTGGAATACTCCCGCTCGCCCATAGCCAATGATATTCCCGTTTGGTTGCGCAGCAATTGGTACCCCTGAAAATCGGCATGGTCTATCGGCTCTTCAAACCAGCGGATGTTCAAACCACGCGCTGCCGTTGCCAGCGCAATAGCCGCCGGAACCTGCATCCCCTGGTTGGCATCCATCATAATTTCAATATCATTGCCAACGGCTTCGCGCACCAGGCGCAAACGCTCCAGGTCTTCGCGCCAGTCGGGTTTGCCTACCTTTATTTTAACGGCTTTGAAGCCGCGGGCCTTATAATCGCTTACCTCGGCTATCAGTTCGTCTACCGAATAGGATATCCAGCCACCGCTCCCATAAATGGGTACTTCGGTACGGCTTGCACCCAGTACTTTCCACACTGGCTGGCCTAATATTTTGCACCAGGCATCCCACATGGCAATATTGCAGGCTGCCTGCGCCCAGCGGTTTATCCCTTCATGACCAAAATATTCGTTGGCATGGTTCAGTTTTTCAAACACTTTAACGGTATCGTGCACAAACTCGCCTTTTAACAACTCGCCTGCATCTTTCAAAGCTCCGGCAATAGCATTGGGGCTATACTGAAAGCTCAACAGGTACGATTCTCCAATCACCCCCTCTTCAGTTTGTATGCGCAACACGAGGAACGAAATTTCCGTGAGCGTATGCGTAGCATCGGCAATGGGCTTATTTAATTTAGCCTTCGCTGTGTAAACCGAGTAATCTTTTATACGATGCATTATTTTGCTGAATAGGTTATTTTGTAATCAGTACCTTTTTGGATAGCGATTTCGTAAACACCGTTGCCCAACATTTTAATTGTTCCCAGGTTAGTAGTTGGCATGGTTTTGCTCTTAAACTTTAAAGTGCCTGTTCCCGATTCGCCTTTTACTTTTATCTCGGTAGTGCTGCAATACACATCAATATTGCCGTTCGGTGTAGGCACGCTGCCCTGCATCCATTGCAGGCCACCTAAATTTGGTTCGATAGCATAGGTATTGTATCCCGCCGATAATGGTTTTACACCGATATAGTATTTACCTAACAGGTATATCGGGCTGGCTCCCCAGGCATGACAAAGGCTCTTACCGAACGGCCTGCCGTACATGGCATAAATATCCGCGCCGCTTTTGGTAGGATTATACTCTTCCCAAAAGGATGTCGCGCCAAGCTTTAACATACCACCCCAATAGTCCTTCATTTGTTTTAAAACGTAGTCTTGTTCGCCCATGGCGCACAACGCTTCCAACTCGTAAAAGCGCATGTATGGTGTGGTAATCTTTTGTATCTTATCGTTCAGCAGCACATTCTTTTTCACTTCCTGTTTTTGCTGCTCACTAAAGTAATTAAAGAAAATAGCGAACATATTGGTGTAACGGGTAACGTTTTCGGTTTGCTTACCGTTTACCAAACTATGCACCAAAGCGTGTTTCTGCACGTTCCAATATAGTTTGAAAATTTTGGCCTTTAATTCAGTCGCCAGCTTTTGATATTTAGCTGCGCCCGCCGCATCGTTATTCAATCTGGCGCAGGTGGCCATCGTTTCCAAACTGCGGCAAAACAATAGCTGCTCAAAACTTAATTCGCCCTTTTTACTCAATCCATCGGCCCAATCAATAAACAGCCAATCGCCGGGCAAACCGGCCATCATCCCGTTCTTATCGCGGCGCGAAAGGCAGTAATCCATCAGCGTTTGCATGCGCGGGTAAAACTGCTTGATAAAGGTTTTGTCGCCGGTATACTGGTAATAGTCGTTTATACTTAAAAACCAGTAAAAGGTGTAATCCATAATGGTGTTGATATGGCTCGTTACCGGGTCTTTACCACGCAGCGCAAGCATGGTACGGCTCACTGTCGGCGAATCAAAAAACGAATAATAGTTCATCAAATAACTCTGGTATGCATCGCCCGACCATACCCATCGGTCGCGTTTTATCCCGTCAATAAAAAACTCGCGGGTAGCCAGGTGTAGCGTATATTTCGATATATCGTATATTTTGTTCAGTTCATCATCCGAGCATTTAAAGCTGCCCCTTTCGGTTACCGGCGCGTATTCGAACAGCATCGAAACATCATCAACTTTTACATCCCCATCAAACTGCACGTTCACATAACGGAATGCTTTTGATAACTCCATCACGCTGTCCTTTTTGTGCGGTTCGTTAATGGTAAGCTCATCCAAAGTTTCGCAATGCTCTACAGACATGGCCTCTTCTTTCGATTCGCCATAATAAATATGCAGCTTGCCCTTTCCCCGCAAGCCCTGTAGCTTTACAAATCCAAAGGTTTCCTTGCCAAAATCCAAAAAGAAACCGTGATCGGTTCTATCAGTCTTCACCGCGTTCATCGGTTCGGTTGGCAGTTTGTATTGCGATGGCGGCGACAGAGGATCATTAAAGTTCCAGGCACCGGCATTCAGATATGTAGTTCCCGATTTATCGGATACCTTGCCCGTAGCGTCTATCCACTCTTTATCTTCAAAAGTTACCAGCCATGATGCATCGCTCACCACAGTTTTACCCTGCACAAAAACGGCAGGCACTTTTTCCTGGCAGTAGACTTTCAGGCTTAGCTTGTGATGACCGGCAGGCATGGTAATACTTTTGGGATAACCCACAAAAGCCTGCCCGTCTATCTTCACATTATATATACCTTCAACATATAATTTCAACTCTTCGGCAGCAGGCACATCAAAATCTTTATGGAACTCCACCAATACATAATGGCTGTCCATTTTCCAGAGTACGGGTAAAAACGCGCCGCGGTCTGTACGGCGGTTTTGCATTTTGTTGCCCAGCCAAACTTCAAAGTCGCCGGGATAATATATCCAGGTAGCTTGTTTTGGCGCTTGCGCCAATGCCATGTCTGTCCCAACCAAACAAAGCGTTAAAAATAAGTACAGTATCTTCTTCATAATTTTAAAAATCTTTAAATCAAAAAACAAATCCGAAATCTAACATCCGAAATCCGAAATTAACTGAATATCAAATACAGGATGATCATCACCAACGTCAGCAACAGCCACGAAAACTTCACCTTGCTGCTGATCTCAAACACCGGTTTATTGGCTTTTACATCTTCTACATACACCTGCGGCGATGGATCGAACAATGATATCAGCACGGCAATAATGGTGAGCGCTGCAAACACATAGAACGACAGCATTAAATAATGTGGCCAAAAAGTGTAAGTTGCCGATGGCAATACCCACAGGTACATTACGCCCGTACCCAAACTCAATATAGAACCGCCCGACAATACAAAATTTACTGCCTTACGGGATGTGCGTTTCCAGAACACGGTAAGCAAGAATACCACGGCTAAAGGCGGTGCGATAAAGCCGAGAATGGATTGGAATACATCGAATAAGTTGAGCTTTTCGATACTATCAATAGCCAGTGCCATCCCGATTGCGAACAGGCAGCCTACCACCACCATCAACCTGCCCATCCTGATGATCTGCTGGTTGGAGGCTTGTGGGTTGATCTTCTTCACATAGATATCCATAGTAAACACCGTGCTCAATGCATTGAGCGATGAGCCTATGGTACCAACCAAAACGGCTATCAACACCACAATCACCAGCCCGTTCATTCCCGGCGGGAAGAGGTTAGTTACCATCGTCATATACGCTTCGCTCGGATCTTTCAGGTGCGGGAAGAGGATGTAACATAGTATCCCGGTAAGGATAAACAGTGGTAACGATAATATCTTCAGCCAGCCGATAAAGCTTACGCCCAATTGCCCCTGCTCCAAATTTCTCGCGCCAAGCACCGACTGCACCATAGCCTGGTCGGTACAGAAAAACGCGATGGCCGAAACCGGATAGCCTAACAGAATAGCGTACCATGGATATTTAGGATCGCTGGCAGGGTGTATTAAATTCCAGTAGCTTGCAGGTACCGCATGGTACATGGCCGATATGCCGCCAACTTTTATCAGTCCCAAAATGGTCAACGTTAGCGATACGCCGATCAACAGCAACATCTGGAAGATATTTACCTTGGCTATGGCCTTTAAGCCGCCGGTAAAAGCGAACAGTCCCGCGAAGGAAACCAGCACAATAACCGACTCCCACATGGGGATGCCCAGCACCTGCCTCACCAGCAAACCGCCGGCAAACAAACCTAACGATAACCATGAAATGAGCATTTTCACCAACGCGTACCAGGCCAAAATATTCTGGGTCGAGTCGCCGTAGCGGTTGCCCATAAACTCGGGCATGGTAGTTACGTTGGCGGCCAGATAGCGCGGCGCGAACACCAATGCCAGCAGCATCAGGAACACAAAGGCATACCAATCAAAATTGGCACCTACAATGCCCGTGCTATAACCAATAGTAGCGAATGCCAGCAACAAACTGGGCCCAACATTGGTGCCCCACATGTTAAAGCCGATACTTGCCCAGCCTAATGATTTATTGGCCAGAAAATAGGCTTCCTCGGTTTTGCGACCCACAAAACTTGCCCGGTATCCTATGATGATAAGTATTACCAGGTACGCCGCTACAATGGCATAATCGAGGGTAGTTAAACGATCTACTATACCATGCATGTTATTATTGATTGAATGATTGATTTGTTGAATGATTGAGCTATCATGTTATTTCTTTATGAGTTTAGATTATTTTTATCAAACTATACTTCCCCCTTTAGGGGGTTAGGGGGCTAATTGGTAAACACTTAACAGATCGGCAAGTTTAACCGGCTTACCACTTTGCAGCGATTGATCCATCGCCTGTAGAAGCACCACTGTACCCACCCCTTCTCTAATATCGGGATAAGCGGTTTCACCGCTTTCAATGCAATCGGCAAAGTATTCCAAATAGTTTTGATATTCGCCCGCGTGGTGGCTTTGGCCCTCAAAACGGAAATAATATTTTATAGTGCTATCACCCCAAACTACCACCTTCTCCTCACCTGTTTTATCGGTGATGGCGTAGCGTAGTTCATGGTAATCCGCTTGCGAAGCGCCTTCTGTTCCGCGCAAGATAACAGTCATGCCGCTATCGCGCTGGGCCGGTTGGGTTGGACCGGTATAGCAGCCACTTACGCGGGCAATGCGCCCGTCGGTAGCTTTAAAAATAAAGTGCATGGTATCGTGGTTCTTCAATCCCGCGGTTTTACCATTGCTGCTGATCATACCATAACCCATCACTTCTTCAATATCGGGCATATACCAGCGGATAAAATCAACCGGGTGGCTCAAACCACCATACAACCATTTGAACGATGATTCCAGTGCCCATGGCTTTTCTAAAAACCAACGGTGGTCGGCATGGTAATGGCTTTCCACCGTGATCAGGTCACCAACCAAACCGGCTTCAAAATCCTTACGTTGCCTTTTGGCGGGCTCAAAAAAGCGTGAGCTTTGGCCTATGAATACCTTTTTACCTGTCTTTTCAGACAGTTCTATGAGTTCTTTGGCATCTGCCAAATTATCGATAAATGGTTTAGTGCATACCACGTGTTTACCGTGCTGCAGGGCCAGTTTAACGTGCTGGGCGTGCAGGTGGTCGGGTGTATAAATGGCTATCACATCAATTTCAGGATCATTAAGCATATCCTCGTAATTGGTGGTATATTCATACATTTTAAATTCGTCGGCACGTTGGCGACAAAGGTCTTCGTTGCGGTCGCATATCAGTCGCAGTTCCCATTTGGCGCTCTGTATCGCCGCCGACATGGTACTTCTGCCTTCTCCTAAACCTAATATTCCTAATTTGAGCATTGTGTATTGGTTGTTTTGGTTTATTGGTTGGTTGTATTAGTTATTTATATGATCAGTTTGATTATATGCTTTGAGGAATACCCAGGTTTCGCCTTTTGCAGTGCCTTCTATCCCTTCCTGATATTTTGCCATTATTTTGTTCCATTCATCAACTTTGGGGTTGTTTTTTGTAGTGAGCGGATTTAGTTCATCCAAAGTTTTGCCTATTGGAATGCTAATGATCAGCATCAGTTGCCTGCCATTCTTAAAAACTAATAGCTGTTGAAATGACGCATTACAAAACCCCTGTGAAACCTCGGGCCACTTTTCAAACTGCGTTTTGTGATAGTTTAAATACTCTTGTTGAAGTTTTGGATCTTTAACCAGATTGGCAGTTAACAGAATGTTATTGAAGCGCTTATCCGCTTTTTTATTACTGCATTTACTTCTTTGAAAATTGTAAAATGGCTTATCATATTCTTTAACAATACAATCTTTAAAGGTTGCCTTTATTTTGGAATAAAAACGTTTATAACCATCACCAAAGATTACAAAGTGATTTTTCCACTCATAAATATCATTCGCATCAATAAATTGCTGGTTGCCACAAAAGCCAATTAGTTTTTCCCGTTCTGCCGCACCACCCGAATAAACAACCTCTATCACCACAGGCTTTTTAGTCTGCGCGAAAACATGTAGCGACATCATACTCATCAACACAAAAAACAGCAACTTACTTTTTGTCATCATAATTAATTGGCTGGTTATTTTTATTAGTGGCCTTGTATTTTAACAGGTATTGAAACTCAGGTATCAAACCCGCTGAAGTCTTAATTTTCTCATCCACCATCGGGCCGTTGTTCTCCCAAACATCGCCCGGGCCATTGGCGTTTTTCAGGAATTTTTCGCTGGGTGTCCAGTTATCCTTTACGGTGATGTACGACGAACCCTCATCACAATACAGGTAAAACCAATGGTGCGGATCGTGCGGGTAAGCGGCCTTGTATATCGAGTCGACATAGTTTTGCGATATTACTGTGCCGGGCTGGGCCGATAATGTGTAAATCCCCGCTACATCGTACATATACCTGGCGTAATGGTTTATTTTGTTAGCAGTGATGTGGTTATCACTCATGGCATTGGCGGTCTTTGTCCAGCCCCAGCCTACGCTGATCCCGGTATACGATACTTCGCTGATCTCGTTATGCTCGATATTAATGCCTTTAACGTAACCTGCACCTATGCCTACGCAACCCCAGTCTTCGTTAGCTACATCGGTGATCAGGTTATTGCTGATGTGCTCGTTGGTGCATATCTCCCGTTGATCTTTCGGGTTGTAAGGCAAATGCACTTCCCGTGCTTCATCCGAAAATACACCCGCTACTATGGCTGTCCCGCTAATGTCTTTAAACAAATTACCTTTAATCTCGTCATCATGCGTGCCACGTACATAGTCCAATCCGGCGGAAGCCAAATGCTCAAAACGGCAAGCCTCAAAACCTGTATGATGGGCATAACTCACCTGCACGGCAGCGGCAGGCCTGCCCACCCAAGCCTGGTTCTCCAAGCCTTTTTTATCGGGTGTACCCGGAACTTTAAGCTTGTAAGCATCCAGCATGTACATACCCGCCTGGTGCGGAACCAAGCCTTGCCGTGATGGCAGCAACCAGGTGGCATACTCAAATGAGATACCCTTGAACGAAATACAAGATACCGGGTTATCAATAGTGCCTTCCATCTTCACTAATGTTTCCAACGACGGCGCGATAACATTGACTGGTGCCAGATTTTCTCCCGCACGTGGCCAGTAATATATTTTACCCGCGCGCCTGTCTAAATACCACTCGCCCGGCTGGTTTAAAAACTGAATAGCATTAGTGAGGTAAAAAGCGGAGTTTCCGGCTTTTTTTGACAGGAACGGCGCGGGCCATGGATGCTCTGATTGTACCCTACTTTCGGGTTGTTCAAAACTCAGTTTCGCGCTGTCGCCCTGTACCTTTATCGATCTGATGCGCAATACGGCGATGGCCCACCATTGGTGTATCAGCATTTCCATACCCTTAACGTTGCTCAGGTCGCCGGTTTTGGGCTTCGGTATCCAGCAGGTTTGCGCTTTATGATCCCATGACAGGATGCGGCTCATGTTGTCGCCGTCTTCACTTTTCGCACGTATAGCCTTCTCACCATTCACCCACAATTGCCTGAAGTTTAATACATCGCCACCAATTATCGGCGCATCGGCAACCCATACCTTACCTTTTGCTTCAGTTGGTAAACCGGGTACAGTTCCTGCCAATTTATGCCAGCCTGTTACATTTACCCCTCCGCTTAACACAGGCTTTTCACCCGGTGCAGCTTGAATAATAGTTGGCGACGCAGCCGTCCCTGAATCTTCAGGACGGATCACAACAGGCTCGAACAATTGGTAATTGCCTCCTTTGATGATGATATTGATGCCGCTATTGACCGATGCATCGTTTAAACGACGCAGCTCCCTGGCATGGCGCAGCGCCATATTCAAAGTTGCCAGCGGCTGCTCTTTTGTACCTGTATTTTGATCAGAACCTGACGGCGATACCCAAATATCCACCGCGTAGTTTTGCAATGCCGATAACATCAGCAACACAAACAATATGGCTTTCAGGTTCTTCATTTTATTGTTGGAAAACCGATTTAACGTAAGCGGTATTGCCGCTATAATTCCACTTCACATTATGCACATCCTTCGCGTCGCGTGAGCGTTCAATCACCAGCCAGCCGCTCCATTTCATTTTATCGATGGTTTGCTTTATTTTTTTGAGATCGAGCTTTGGATCGTTCTGCAGCCATACGCCATCGGTGTCAGAGCAGTGTATCTGGCAGATGCGCTTTTTACCCAGTGTCTTCAATTCCTCACTTACATCCCGGCCATTATCACAGGCATTGGCAAAGTTGAAATAGCTTTTCACATGGCTCGAACCGATCTCGTCTAACAACTTTGCTTCGGCTTTGGCATCCAGCGCGGTTTCAATACCAATAATAACATCCATTGCCTCAGCCTTTGGCGCGATGGCTTTTAAGCGCTCCAGCACAGCGGGCCGCAACTCCGGTTTCTTTACCAGGTCGGTAACGCCCAATGGCAGGAAAACCACCTTTACACCCATCGCTTTAGCGGTATCCAAACAATCCTGCACCATACGATCAACCCCGGCGCGTTCGGCGTACGATTGCGCGTAGAAACCTGTCATCGCTAACGAGCATATCTCCAAATTCAATTCTTTAGCCTTATCCAAAAATGGCTGACGGCCTTCGGGTGTATTCAGTGCACTTTCAAAAGTTTCGCGCTGGCCAAGCCCTCCCATATCGACCTCAACGCCATCGGCACCAATGTCTTTGGTTAACTGCAAAGCGCCTAACTTTTGGCGTTTCAACAGCATCAGGTCAACCACGGCAACTTTGTAGCGTTGCCCGGTTGCAAATATCTCCGCCCACGATGCATTTGCAGCCATCATAAGCCCTGCAGTAGCAAGCCCCGCATTGGCTAAAAAATTCCGCCTGTTTATCGCCGATAAATCCTTCATTTTCTTCTGTATAATTGGTTATTAGTGCCGCGTAGCACTAATTGGTAAAAGAGCGCATTTAAAACCTAATTTTTTGATACTACTTTATCAAAAATCTTTACCATATTATCAAAACCATGTATGGCGTTGGCGGGCAAACGTTCGCCTTTATCGCCAAACACATACAATGACTTTTCATCTTCCACGGTGCTTTTACTTTCGTCGATATTACCTTTGGCATCCTGTATCGCTTTGATATCTAAACCCAAATTCTTAGCCATAAAAGTGTACACCGCTTTGCGCTTGCTGATGCCGTAATCATGGCCCTCGTTGGCGAAATGCACGTTGGTCACCGCATCCTTCTTACCATAATAACCATACACCTTTTGCAGGTACGGGAACTCTATTTCGGGTACATGGTCGGTCCAGTCCTTCCCATCCGATACCACCAGTTGCGGTTTTGGCGCGAACATGGCAGCCAGCTCCGGGTTATCAGTACCGCCTTCGCATAAATGCACCGGCATACCGCTTTCGGATAATGAACCGCCATAGAAGTAGCATGACAGCATTACTACGGGTGCGCTCACTTTGAACCTGTCGTCCAAAGCGGATAGCAACATCGTTTGGCTCCCGCCGCCAGATGCGCCTGTGATAGCTAAGCGGTTAGGATCAGCCTCTTTCTGCGAAAGCAAAAAGTCTATCAATCGCAAGCCGTTCAAAGCCTGGATGCTCATGGCAAGGCTGCGGTTATGGTCTTCAAACTTAAATTGCAGCATGCTTTCGCCCCAGCCAAACAGGTCGTAACTCATGGCCATGGCGCCCATACGGGCAAACGTGGCGCATAATTTTTGCTGATCTATATTATACCGCCCGTTTTGGAAATGCCCGTTTGGCGAAAGTATCACAGGTATCTTTCCTTTTATTTTAGATGGCTTGTACAACGAGCCGCAAACGTACAATCCCGGCAAGGTTTCAATAGCTACGTTCTCGACGGTATAGCCATCCATTTGCCTGATGTTGGTAATAATCGGTTTCGATTCGGGCTTAGCAGGCATTGGCGAAAGCCTTAACGCGCTGTACATACAGGCGCGGATGGCAGCTTTGCGTTTCTCGAAACTGGCTACATCGCTGTAGAGTGATGATAGGTAATCCAGTTGCTCCTTACCATCCTCTACAGTCCAGCGGGGATAGTCAAATTTTCGTAGCTTATAAACACCCGCGGTTTTAGGGAAGGAAATATCCAGCGGGGTTAAAATATTGTTGAGTGTCTTATCTACATCGGGTCTGAAACGCCATTGCGCAAAGGTGACGAACCTGTCTTTCACCAAACTCTCATCGTACTTTATCTGCACGTGGAAACGTACCGCAACCTCAGTTAATACCTGCTTCAAGGGTTCTTTCAAACTGTCATCTGCCGAGCGTTGCGCCATAGCGCCCGCCGAAAAAATCAGCATCAAAAACAAACAGGTATTTGACTTCTTCATCATATCAATTGTCAGCTACGGGGCCGCTTATTACCGGTAAAGTATAACCTTTAACCGCCGGCCATTCGCCGTTCTTAATTTCAATCAATTTCAGTTTTTTCAGATCGACCACCACATGCTTAATACGCTCCCTGCGCCATGTATATACAAAATGTACCAGGCCATCGCTGGTTTGTATCACTGCCGGGTACGAGTATTGGCTAATGGGCGAATCTTCCAATATCAAAGCGGCATACCATTTTTTACCATCGGGCGATATAGCCACGTTCAATGGTGTGCGTGGGCCTTTTGCCAGATCGCCCGGAGGCAATACGTGATTATACACCAATAACTGGCGGCCATCTTTCAACGTCACGGCATCGGTACCCGAGTTATTGTTCGGCAAGGTTGTTTTGGTGAGTGCTGACCAGGTCGCGCCATTGTCTCTCGACCATGTTTCCAGTATCGCCCTGTCGCGACTGCGGCATAATGCCTGCAAGCTACCGTCTTTGTGGAACAAAATACTTGGTTGTATAGCGCCTTTGGTCTCGCCGTCTTCAACAACTACCGATGTCCAGGTTTTGCCATTATCCGGCGATGATTCCATATGCACTTTCCAGCCCTTTGCCTCACTACTCGATGGACTCAATAAAGTACCGTTCTTTAATAATACAGGCTTGTTCTTGATAGGGCCCAAAATACCCTCGGGCAAAGCCTGCTGTGCCGACCAGGTAATGCCGCCATCTTTCGATGTTTTCATAAAACCTTTCCAGGTTCCGGGGCTTGGCCCTATTTTGTAGAATAATATCAACTCACCTTTTGGCACCTGGTATAAAACCGGGTTCCAGCAAGGGTAGCGCAAGGTATCGTTCTGGATGCCGTTGGCAACATTTATACCTTCGGTCCATTTGCCATTCACCCTACGGCTTACCCAAATGCATACATCAGGATTACGCTCTTTTGTGCCGCCAAACCATGCCGCAACTAAACCATTTTTGCTTTGCGCGATGGTGGATGCATGGCACTCCGGGTATGGCGCTTTTTCGTAAATAAACTCATCGGTGATGATGCCGCTCCGCCATGGATTTTTCTGTTGGGCGATGCCATTGCTTATCGCGATAAAAAGAATTGCACTTATTACTATTAAACGTTTCATACCTTACATTGCTGATTTAAATGAATAATCCCCTGAGCTTACCTGTAAAACCACACGGCCCTTTTCCATCCTTAAAAATTTAACGCCCTCATCGCCGGTAACCAACTTGCCACCCTCTGTTACATTATTAACCTCTGTTGCGGGAACGTAGATGATAGCTGAACTGTTAGCCGGGATGGTGATATTCCAGTTAAAGATTTTTCCATCCTTTTTCCAGTTACTTTTTATCATTCCGTGGATAGAATGATATGATGCGTTTACAAAATTCAATCCTGCGGCAGGTTCGGGTTTCATTACCAATTGTTTGAAGCCCGGTTTCATTGGATTGGTTTTTATCCCGCCAAGGTCCTCATACAGCCAAACCAGCAGGTCGCCTAAAAGCATTACATGGTTTTGCGAGTTCATTTGCGGGGCGGCGGTATCGCCGTTCCACAATTCCCAAAAGGTAGTGGCTCCTTTGTTTACCATGTACCCCCAGCTTGGGTAATCTGTATTGGATACCAAATGATAGGCAATATCGGTACGGTTATTATCCGTTAAGCTGCGCATGAGCCATTGTGTGCCGATAACCCCGGTGCTGATATGCGTTTTATTGGTGATAACGATCTTGTCCTCGATGCTTTTGAAAACGGCTTTGCGATCAGCTACGGGCACCATGTCAAAATATAAGGGCAATAAGTTAGATGTTACCGAGTTATTGGCATATTGCTTTGTATTAGCATTATAATATTGTTTGTTAAATGCGGTTTTGATATTCGCCGATAAGGCATTAAACTCCTTAATATCCTGTGGTTTATTCAATATTTTGGCGAACTTATCCATCAGCGACAGCAGTCTGAAATAGTAAGCCGTAGCGATCAGCTTTCCATCGGTATTGCGTAAGGTATCTTTAGAGTGGATCAACTCCGGTGACTCGGGCGGTACGCACCAATCGCCATACTTATCTTTGATCATGATGTAATTCGTCATGTACTTGCCCTTCATATACCACAACCATTTCTTCATCGAATCATAGTGTTTGGCAATAGGTTTGGTATCGCCATACTGGTTATACAGCATATCGGCAACGATCAGATAAGTGGCGGGCCAGGTCACATCATCACTGTAATAGTTCCAATATGCGGGTGCTACGTCTGGTAATTGCCCTTCCGGCTTTTGCGAGTCTTCAATATCGTCCGTCCACTTGGCATAGAGTTTGGCATTATCAAACACAAAACTCTCGCTGTATGAGCCTGTAGCATGGTCGGCCAGCCATGGCATGCGCTCGTTACGTTGCGGGCAATCCAAAGGCATGCCCTTGTAATTAGCGCGAATACCCCAATAAGCATTGCGGTATATTTTATTGATCAGGTCGTTCGATGTTTCAAATTTTCCGGTTACTTCCAGGTCGTCATTCACCACCTGCCCTTCAAAATCTTCAACTGTTGGCACTCCCGGGTAACCGATGATCTCTACATATCTAAAGCCATGATAAACAAATATCGGCCTCCATATTTCCTGTGCTCCACCCTTTAAAGTATATGTATCGGTAACTTTTGCATCGCGTAAGTTAGCAACATAGAGTTCGCCATCAGCTTTTGTGGTTTCGGCAAAGCGGAGCTTTATCGATTGGCCCTTACTGCCCTTTACTTTCATTTGCAGCCAGCCGGCCATATTCTGGCCCATATCCATCACATAGGCATTATCGTTAAGTTTGGTAATGGCTTTTGGTTTGATGATATCCGTTATACCTATCCGCTCATTCATCTGTGCGGCAAGTTTACCAGCAGGTGCCTGCACCAATTCGGGCTTTAGCCATGCGGCATCGTTATAACGGGCATTCGCCCAATCTGTTAATTCTTTATTTGCATCGTATTGTTCGCCATCATATTCGTTGTTACTACGGATAGGGCCATCTGTGGTTACTTTCCAACTCTCGTCCGTCACAACCGAACTTTTCGAACCGTCGGCATATTCAATATCCAATTGCAGCAGCATTTTAGGATAGCCGAAGGTGTTTATTTTTTGAGGCTTATAATTCTGGCGCATGGTAAAAAAACGACCATTACCCAATATGGTACCGATAGTGTTATCGCCTTGTTTAACCTGTGTCGTTACATCATAAGTATCGTATTTCACGGTTTTACGGTAATCTGTTGGTGATTGTGACAGCACGTCCGCACCTATTTTGTTGCCGTTGATATATAACTCGTACAATCCCAAACCAACAATATGCACCGTTGCCTTTTTGATGGCACTCGGAGTGTTAAACTCCTTTCTGAAGTATCTTGCCGATAACTTTGAAAACGTTGTAATGCTATCCCATGGAAATGATTTATCCAACCCTATCCATTTGCCTTTCCAGTCAGATGCATTCAATAATCCCATGCTCCACTGAGCCGGTTTGCTCCAGGCGCTTTCGCCTTTATTAGTGGTGATCTTCACTTTCCAAAAGCAAGCGATTTGGCTTTTTAATGGTTTACCTTTATAAGCTACCTGTATCGAAGCATCAGAGTTAATGTTACCCGAATCCCACAGGTCGCCGGTATTGGCATTAAGTTTTTCTATGGTTGTCGCGACCAATATACGGTAAGCTGTCTGCTGTACATCGCGCACTCCTGCCGTTACTTCCCAGCTTAAACGCGGCTGCGTGGCATCAATACCCAAAGGGTTCACCAGCATTTCGCAGCGCAGGTTTTGCAGGGCGATGTTTGGTGCCGCGTTTTCCCGGAAGGAAAACAGGGAAACACTGCCGATGAGCAGTGTTAATATGAAGCCATATGTGAGTCTTGTTTTCATTTGCCCGAAAAATCGAAGTATAAGTTAATGGTTAGTGCCATTTCAACGTCCTTATAGTAATCAAAGTACTTGTTAGGTAAACCCTGCGCGCCAAGCTTTTCAGGCTTCTGCGATTTGGTACCTATGGCCGTTATCCCGTTCATAAATGATATATCGCCCGATGGAAATGCAGGGGCGGTATTATATACCTTTTTAGGGGCTGCCGGGGTAAACAGGCGCATAAACACATCGCGGTTATCGCAAACAATAGTTACAGGTTGCGTAGTGGTATTCAACTTCATCCAGTACAGGTTGCTGTAATAACCTTTAAACTCAGGGTACTCCATTCCCGGTACGCCGGTAATAGTATTATTATATTTTTTGTCCCAAACGTTCAGGCTGTTGCCTTTCAAACGGTTCTTCCAAACATGGTAAGGGCCATCGCCCATATAGGTTACGCCCTTTACATCCTTTTCGGGATAGGAGAAGCTGAAACCCAGCATATTGCCTTCTTCACCTATCGGCCAGTATTTTACATTGAGCTTTATCCAGCCCGATGGGTATATCGTCCAAATTAAACCTGCCTGATTAGCCTTTTTCTCGAACGTCGCTTCAACCACCAGGTTATCACCATCGTAATGGTAACCCAGTTTTTGAAAACCTGTTTTTTCGAAACCTTCGGCCAGTACCGGTCCGTTATTGAATGGGATATCACCTTTTGCATTTTTAACGCTGACCAACAAACCTGAACTGCGCTTAAAGGAAACATTGATGCCATTAGCACTCACATTATACAGCGAATCGGTTTCGGTAATGGTTGGTTTTATGCTTCCACCGATATTTATCATGCGGCGGGTAATTTCAGCATGACTGCTGATTGGATAGCTCCAGGTAAACAATTCGTGCTTATCAGGGCCGTAAGCCGTGATGTATAACACATCATAACTTTGCCAGCCTGCCGGCATTTGCATCTGTAAATTACCGAACTGACCCGGCACAACATCAGGTGCAGCTATGCTTCCGGTTTTGGGAATGCTGCCCATCTTTTTATACGGGTTATCCAAATTAGCCAGCTTATAACCGAATGTACATTGCTTGATGTTGGTATACAAGTAACGGTTCTCTAATCGGAAACTACCATTGAACGCCGAAGTCACTTCGCGCGGTTCCATCCTCACAGGGCACCAGATCTCTTTAATTGCATAGTAGCTGCCTTCCTTTTCGTGATGAGGGCCAACGATGCCATCAGGGGCATGGTCGCCATCCGAATCCAGTTCGCCGTTCTTATCGGTACGCACTACATCCTCATCCAAAAGCGCCCAGATAAAACCACCTGCAGACAGTGGTGTATGGTACATCAGTTCCCAAAAATCATCCAGTCCCGCCCCTGCGCCGCCGTCGTATAATCCGTGTAAAAACTCTGTCGGGAAGGTAACATCGTGCCCGTGCATGTTAGTGGCTGTACCATAATCGTAATTGATATAGTGCTGGGTGTTAATGCCTTTATATATTGCCCACGGGTGGATAAGCGGGCGTTTTTGAATATCGTAATCGCCAAACAAATGATCAAGATCGAAGTTAAAGCCTCCCTCGTTACCGTTATCCCAAATTACAATTGCGGGGTGGTTAACATCGCGGGTGATCATTTCTTTTACCAGCTTTGAGCCCACCTCAGTATCGTATTTATTATGCCAGCCGGTTAACTCGTCCAACACAAATAAACCCAGTGAATCGCATACGTCAAGAAAATGCGGATCGGGCGGGTAGTGCGACATACGGACAGCATTCATATTCATGTCCTTCATCAACTTCACATCCTCAATACTGCGGGTCTTATTCAACGCCCGGCCTGTTTCCGGCCAGAATGAATGGCGGTTAACGCCCCTGAATTTTACCTTAGCATTGTTTACATAAATACCATCGTGCTCGCGGAACTCTACGGTGCGGAAACCAAAGCGCTGGGTAAAGGTGTGCGTAACCTTTCCATTCTGGATAAGCGAGAACACTACATTATACAAGTTAGGAAACTCCGGCGACCAAAGTTTTGGGTTTGCCACACTGCCGCTTACTTTGATAACGCTATCGGTTTTGCTTGCGATAGTTTTGAAGGGCAGGCCAATTTTTTGTCCGTTCAAGGTATATACCTGCGCAGCAACCGACGTACCTGCCGATGGCTTTTCTAAAAAGATATCTGCGCTAATTTTACCGTTTGCCAAGGCATTTACAGCAACGCGACTGATGTGTTGCTGCGGCGCAACTTCAAGGTAAACCGGGCGATATATACCGCCGAATATCCAAAAGTCACCTTTACGTTCTGCAGCGTTTACCGATGCATTAGCGGAGTGCTTGTCAACGGTAGCTTCCAGCAAATTGCTTTCGCCGAATTTAAGCAGGTTGCTGATGTTGTATTTAAAGCGATAGAACGAGCCCTGGTGAATTGGCCCGGCTGGTTGTCCGTTGATTGAAACCTTAGTATCCGTCATCGAACCTTCGAAAACGATGGTGATGGTTTTGCCTTTCCAAGACGAAGGAGCATTAAAACTGTACTTGTACATACCCGATTCTTTACCACGCACGGTATCTTTATCCAAACCGTAGTTGTACTTGCCAAAGCCCTGCAACTCCCAGTTTGAGGGTACCGGGATGGTTGTCCATTTACCGGAGTTCAT
>Ga0070659_100000579_pt1 | contig 26725 bp, 20 predicted proteins | sample KBSC23metaG_FD_64666 | JGI IMG/M metagenome (GOLD analysis project Ga0070659, IMG submission 64666) | Corn rhizosphere microbial communities from Kellogg Biological Station, Michigan, USA - KBS C2-3 metaG | ecosystem: Host-associated > Plants > Roots > Rhizosphere > Soil ... | reverse complement strand
GGTGACCAGCAGGAAGGCAGCATCGAAGTCGCGCTGGCGCGGCTTCGATGGGCGGGCATCGGGGCCAGGCCCGTGTCGCAATTGCTCGCGCACAGTTATCTCTCGCCCGTGCTCACCGCTCACCCGACCGAGGTGCAACGCAAGAGCATCCTCGACGCCGAGCGCGTCATCGCCGAACTGCTGCAGGCGCGCGACGCCGCCCCCACCGATCGGGAGAAGGCCCAGAACGAACGGCTGCTGCGCGCCCGCGTGACGCAGCTGTGGCAGACGCGGATGCTGCGCTACACGAAGCTCACGGTCGCCGATGAAATCGAAAACGCGCTGAGCTATTACCAGTCCACATTCCTGCGCCAGATCCCGAAGCTTTACGAGGAGATCGAAGAGTTCCTGCCCGGGCATGATCTCGGCACCTTCTTTCGCATGGGCAACTGGATCGGCGGTGACCGCGACGGCAACCCCAATGTCAGCGCCGACACGCTGCGCATGGCGCTGCGTCGCCAGAGCGAAGTCGCGCTGCGCTTTTACCTGACCGAGGTGCACGAGCTGGGCGCCGAGCTGTCGCTGTCGCAGATGCTCAACCCGGTGAGCGCGGAATTGCAAGCCCTGGCCGAACGCTCGCCCGACCAGAATGAGCACCGCCAGGATGAACCGTATCGCCGCGCCCTGATCGGCGTGTACGCGCGCCTGGCCGCCACCTTGCACGAACTCACCGGCACCGAGGCCCTGCGCCATGCCGTGGCCCCGCAGAACCCATACCGCGACAGCGCCGAATTCCTTGCCGACCTGCAGATCGTCAAGACCTCGCTGCTCGGTCACCACGGGCATGCGCTCGTGGGCCCGCGCTTGCAACCGCTGATCCGCGCCGCGCAGGTCTTCGGCTTTCATCTGGCCACGGTGGACCTGCGCCAGAGTTCCGACAAGCACGAGGCCGTCGTGGCCGAGCTGCTGAAGGTGGCCCGGCTCGAGGACGACTACACCGCGCTCGATGAAACGGCCCGACGCAACCTGCTCGTGGCCCTGCTGCACGACACGCGCCCGCTGCGGGTGTATGCGGCCGAGTACAGCGACCACACGCGGGACGAACTCGCCATCTTCGAGACGGCCAAGGAGATGCTGCAGCGCCATGGCCGCGAATCCCTGCGCCACTACATCATCTCGCACACGGAGGATGTGAGCGACCTGCTGGAAGTGCTGCTGCTGCAAAAGGAAGTGGGCCTGCTGCGCGGCACGCTCGACGACGGCGCGGTGGCCGACCTGATCGTGTCACCGCTGTTCGAAACCATCGGCGACCTGCGCAACGCCGCACCCATCATGCAGGCGTACTACGCCCTGCCCGGCATCGCCGCGATGATGAAACGCTCCGGCAAGGAGCAGGACATCATGCTCGGCTACAGCGACAGCAACAAGGACGGCGGCTTCTTCACGAGCAACTGGGAGCTGTACCGCAGCGAGATCGCACTCGTCGACCTGTTCGCCGGGCTGCGCGCGAGCCATGGCATCACCCTGCGCCTGTTCCATGGCCGCGGCGGCACCGTGGGGCGCGGAGGCGGCCCCAGCTACCAGGCCATCCTCGCGCAGCCGCCGGGCACGGTGAACGGCCAGATCCGCCTGACCGAGCAGGGCGAGGTGATCAACTCCAAGTACGCGAACCCCGAGATCGGGCGCCGCAACCTCGAGACGCTCGTCGCGGCCACGCTGGAGGCCACGATGCTGCACCCCACGCAAAGCGCGCCAAAGCGCTTCCTCGAGGTGGCTGCACAGCTGAGCGAGGCCAGCATGGCTGCATACCGCAAGCTCGTGTACGACACGCCCGGCTTCACCGATTACTTCTTCTCGGCCACGCCCATCCGCGAAATCGCCGAGCTCAACATCGGCTCGCGGCCGGCCTCACGCAAGGCCACGCGCGCCATCGAAGACCTGCGCGCCATCCCCTGGGGCTTCAGCTGGGGCCAGTGCCGCGTGGCCTTGCCGGGCTGGTGCGGATTCGGCTCCGCAGTGCAAGGCTTCCTCGGCAAGAGCGAAGCCGAACGCAAGGAACGCCTGACCGTGCTGCGCCGCATGCACAAGCAGTGGCCCTTCTTCCGCACGCTGATGTCCAACCTCGACATGGTGATCGCCAAGAGCGACCTCGCGATCGCAGCGCGGTACGCCGAACTGGTGGAGGACAAGAAGCTCGGCAAGCGCATCTTCAAAGCCATCGAGGCAGAGTGGGAGCGCACGAACGAGGCACTGACACTGATCACCGGCGAAACCCGCAGGCTGTCATCGAATCCGTCCCTCGCGCGGTCCATCGAGCACCGCTTCCCGTACCTCGATCCGCTGAACCATTTGCAGGTCGAGCTGATGCGGCGGCATCGGCAGCGTGTGGAGGGCGATCCGGGGAACGAGCGCGTGCAACGCGGAATCCACATCTCGATCAACGGCGTTGCCGCCGGATTGAGGAACACGGGATGACCGGTGGGCGTTCGGTCTCAGCGACCGACGAGCCCCGACTTCCCTCTCTTAGAACGCGAGGGGCGGGAGCGCACCCCGCAGACCCTTTCCCAATTCACTGCTTTCAATGTCCTTCGTGCGCTCATTCGTCCCTGGCTTGCTGACGCTTCTTTGCGGGGTCATTGTCACGACCCATGCCGTCTCAGCCATCATCGAGCCTCAGGCGACGTCTTCATCCCCTGAGGCCAGCAACGCCTACCGCTTCGTCCTCCGTGATCCGCAGTCGCTGTCTCGGCCGTTTCGGCGGGGGCCCTACAAGATCGTGCTGCTCGACGGCGCTCTGACAAAAGAAGGTGCCAAGGTCATCCGCGGCACCACCGACGACACCGGTCGGACTGAATGGCTGCGCACGCAGCAGCCCTTGGAAGAAGGTCAGTGGGAGGTCTCGCCCGTCGTGGGCCACGGCAGCAACCACGCCGGGTTTTTGTTCGTCGGCCAAGACACCGGGGACCGGCTGGCGAACATCCCGTATGTCGTCGACATGCAAGAGGACGGGCTGTACTGCGGGCATGCCGATGAACAGGGTGCGACCGCGCAATTGAGCTCGCAGGTTGCCACGCGAACAACGGCCGCGGCATTTTCCGGTTCCTTCCGTGAATGCCTGCGGCTGCGCCAGCAGGTCGCAAAGGCGATGGCAGCGCGGTCGCCCACCGAGGCCGCGCGTCTCCTTGAAGCGATTGCCAAACGGCGCAAAGACGCCGGCGAGGCCGAGCTGCTTCTCGCGAAAGCCCAGGCCGTGGTACTGGGGCGGGGCTCACCGGCGCAGGTCCAGGCCTTGCTCGCTCGCAAACTCCGGACGGTTCCTTCATCGGACGTGAAGGAGCGGGCCTCGATCCTGAACAGCATCGGATACGACTTGATCGACCAGCACCCGCCTCGCCATGCGCCGCTGGCCCACGACTACCTGCGGCAGGCCGTTGCACTCACACCCAATGACCCTGACCTGCTGGACAGCCTGGCATGGTCGCTGCACCTGTTGAAGCGGGAAGACGAAGCGCTGACGCAGATCGACGCGTCGATTGCCGCGTATGCACTGGCCTGCGATCCCGAAGCCTTGACCAATCGCCAGATTGCCTACAGCCACCGCGGCAGCATCCTCTGGTCGCTTGGCCGCCGTGACGAGGCCTTGGATCAATGGGCCATGGCCAACCGGGCCGGCCGCGACGGAGAATGGTCTGCGGGCCTCGACGCCGAGCTGGTCAACGTGCACATCCCCCGTCGGTCCGATGGCTTGTCCGCCACCCACCTGTGCGGGGCGTCCGCCGCTGGAGAACCGTTGCAGGCGGGCCACTAAGTGCCGTGCGACCTGCGTGGGTCGGTCGCAGCAGGCAAGCCACTGGCGTGCACCAGCATTTGCGCCACGACCCCGATCGCGATCACCTCGGGTTCCTTGCCCAGGATGCCCGGTACGCCGATCGGGCAAGTCATGCGAGCGATGGCCTCGGAAGCGATGCCGCGTTGCTCGAAGCGATGGATGAAACGCTGGCGCTTGGTCCTGGAGCCGATCAGGCCGAAGAAGGCAAAGTCGCCCCGGCGCAGGATGGCCTCGGCGATGCGTTCGTCCAGGTCGTGCCGGTGGGTCAGCACCAGGTAGAACGCGCCGGAAGGCGCGTTGGCCACCTCTCCTTCGACTGTATCGACGGCGACATGGCGGATGTGATCCGGCGTGAGAATGAAGGCCTCATCCCGCTCGTCGATCCAATCCACCGTGACGTCGAGCGTCGCGAGCAGGTGCGCAATGGCACGGCCCACATGGCCAGCACCGTAGAGCTGAAGGTGAAAACGGGGTTGCGCGGGCCACCGCGCGAGACCTGCAGCGTCGAGTGCTTCGAAGGTCAAGGTGACTGCACCGCCGCAGCACTGCCCCAACGCGGGCCCCAGGGCCTGGTGCACCCGGCGCGTTTCGATGCAGCCCATGGTGAGCATCTCGCGCGCGGTCATGATGGCCTGCAGTTCGAGATGTCCGCCCCCGATGGTGCCCTCCAACACATCGGCACCCACCAGCATGCGGGTGCCGGCGTCGCGCGGCACGGATCCCTTGGCATCGACGACCGTCACGAGCACCGCAGGCCGCTCTTCGGCCAGCCAGCGCGCGGCTGTGTGCTTCAGCATCCGGCTTGCACCACGCCAATCGCCCGCAGAATGGCCTCCGGGGTGGCAGGCGCCTGCAGCGGCGGGTTCACCCGGTGCCCGCCCACGGCGGAGATGGCATCGCGGATGGCGAAGAACACCGAGAACGACAGCAGCAGCGGCGGCTCGCCCACGGCCTTGCTGCGATGGATGGTGTCGGATGCGTTGTCGGCGTCGTAGAGCTGCACGTTGAACAAGGTGGGGCAGTCGTTGGCCGTGGGAATCTTGTAGGTGCTGGGCGCATGGGTCATCAGCGAGCCGGCCCGTGGCGACCCATCCGCCGGGTGCCACACGAGTTCCTCCATCGTGAGCCAGCCCATGCCCTGGATGAAGGCCCCTTCGATCTGGCCGATGTCGATCGCCGGGTTCAAGGAACGGCCCACGTCGTGCAGCACATCGGCGCGCAGCAGCTTCCATTCACCCGTCAGCGTGTCGACCACCACTTCACTCACCGCTGCGCCGTAGGCGAAGTAGAAGAACGGTTTGCCCTGCATGGTCTCGCGGTTCCAGTGCAGGCCCGGCGTGGCATAGAAGCCATCCGACCACAGCTGTACACGGGCGAAGTACGCCTGCTTGACGACTTCCTCGAACGGCAAAGCCTCGCCATCCACCCACACCAGGTCGTCGGCGAACCGCACATCGGCGCTCTGGTGCCTTGCACCGATGAACGCCGCCAGCCGCTCTCGAACCTGGCGGGCGGCATCCTGCGCGGCCTTGCCGTTGAGGTCCGCGCCAGTGGATGCGGCGGTGGCCGATGTGTTGACCACCTTCTGCGTGTCGGTGCCCGTCACGCGCACGCGGGCAAAACTGACGCCCAATTCGTGCGCCACCACCTGCGCCACCTTGGTGTTCAGGCCCTGGCCCATCTCCGTGCCGCCATGGTTCACGAGGATGGAGCCATCGGCATAGACGTGCACAAGCGCGCCCGCCTGGTTCAGGTGAGCCACATTGAAGGAGATGCCGAACTTCACCGGCGTGAGCGCGAGACCGCGCTTGAGCACCGGACTGGTGGCGTTGAACGCAGCGATGGCATCGCGCCGAGCGCGGTAGCCGCTGCGCCCTTCCAACTTTGCCACGAGGGGCGAAATCTGGTTGTCCTCCACCACCTGGCCGTACGGGGTGACGTGGCGTTCGTTCACGCCGTAAAAGTTGATTCGGCGCACATCCAGCGGATCCTTGCCGAGCCGGCGGGCGATGGTGTCGAGGATGTATTCGATCGCGATCGCGCCCTGCGGTCCGCCGAATCCGCGGAACGCGGTGTTCGACTGCGTGTTGGTCCTCGCCGAATAGCCGTGGAGGGCCACATCGGGCAACCAGTACGCGTTGTCGAAGTGGCACAGCGCGCGCGTCATCACGGGGGCGGACAGGTCGGCGGAATGGCCGGCGCGAGAAACCAGGGTGGCCTCGCAGCCGAGGACACGGCCTTCGTCATCGAACCCGACGTCGTAGTCGTAATGGAAACAGTGGCGCCGGCCCGTGATGAGAAAGTCGTCGTCACGGTCCAGCCGGAGCTTGACCGGGCGGCCCAGCCGGCGCGCGGCGATGGCAGCCACGCAGGCGAACAGGGCCGATTGCGATTCCTTGCCACCGAATCCACCGCCCATGCGCCGGCAGACCACCTGCACCTGGTTCGAGGCCAGGTTCAGCACGCGGGCAACCAAATGCTGCATCTCGCTCGGGTGTTGCGTGGAGCAGTGAAGGAGCACGCCCTCGTCTTCCTGCGGGATGGCGTAGCTGATTTGCCCCTCCAGGTAGAACTGCTCCTGCCCTCCGACGAACAGCGTGTCGGTCAGCCGATGGGGCGCACCGGCAATGGCACCGGTCACGCCGCCCGGATGGCTGGCACGCACGAGGTGCGCTGGAGGCACCACATGCTGTCCTGCGGCATGGGCTGCCTCGGGCGTCAGAAGCGGGGGCAGCGGGTCGATCGCCAGCACCTCGCTGGCCCGAGCGGCGGCTCGGCGGGCTGCGTCGCGTGTGCCTGCGATCACCGCGAAGACCGGCTGGCCCACGTACCGCACTTCGCCGTCTGCGAAAACGGGGTCGTCGTGTTCGAGAGGCCCACAGTCATTGACGCCCGGCAGGTCGGCCGCGCTCAGCACGGCCACCACATCCGGCATGCTGCGAAGGGGGTCGAGCGACAGGCTCGTCAACCGGCCTCGGGCGATGGGAGACAAGCCGAGCGCTGCATGAAGGGTGCCGGCCAGTTCGGAGAGATCATCCACATACGCCGCTTCGCCGGCCACATGCAGGTGGGCCGATTCGTGGGGACGGCTGATCCCGACGCGAGCACCTTTCGCCTCGCTGAGGAATGGGTCGATCGGCTTGTTCATGTACCGGCGCGCTCCATCGTCGCGAACACGCTCGTCGCCTGCGGCGGCAACGGACGGCTTGCGCGCGTCTCGAACCAGAACCTCATCAGCAGATTTTGCGCGACCTGCATGCGATAGCCGTTGCTCGCACGAAGGTCGGTGAGCGGTTGGAAGTCCGCCGTGAGCGCCTGCTGCGCGGCCCGCACCGTGCCCTCGGACCAGGGCTGCCCGAGCAGCGCCGCCTCCGTTGCAACAGCGCGCCGGACCATCGCCGCCATTCCACCAACGGCAATGCGAACGGACGACACGATGTCGCCATCGAGCGCAATGGCCAGGCCCACGGACACGGCCGAGATGTCCGAGTCGAATCGCTTGCTCACCTTGTAGGCGCGCACCTGGGCGTGCGTGTCCGGCACCACCAGGCCGACGATGAACTCGCCGGGCGCCAGTCGGTTGGTCAGGTAACCCGTGTAGAAATCCGCCAACGGCATGCGGCGGGTGCGGCTGCCGCAGCGCAGATCGAGCTCGGCATCGAGCGCCATGAGCACCGGCGCCGAATCACCGATGGGCGAGCCGTTCGCCACATTGCCGCCCATGGTGCCTGCGTGCCGGATGGGTGGGGATGCAAAGCGCAGCCACATGTCCGTAAGCGCCTGGTGCCGGTGCACGAGCGCCTGCCAGGCTGCCTCGAGCGACACGGCAGCGCCGATGTACAAGCCACCGGGCATGGCCTCGAGCCGCTGCAACTCGGCGACGCGGCCCAGGTAGATCAGGTCGCCCACATCGCGGAACTGCTTGTTCACCCACACGCCGACGTCCGTGCACCCGGCCAGCAGGCGCGCCCGGGGCTGAGCCTCATACAGCCTGGCCAGCGCATCGAGGTCGGTGGGCGCATGGAAATGGTCAATGCGCCCGCCGGCCTGCAGGTTGCTCGCGCAATGCGTGAAGCCATCGCCGTCGCGAGAGATCGACCGGAGTGCGGCCACCACTGGCGCCGCATCGAGCCGAACCGCAGGCAGATCGAACATGCGCTCCCCGGCATCGAGAATGGGCCGATAGCCAGTGCAACGGCACAGGTTGCCCGCGAGGTCGTCGGCCAAGGCCTGCCGCGTCGGACGCGTGCCGCAGGCCTGATGACGCTCATAGGTGGACCACAGCGACATCACGAACCCCGGCGTGCAAAAGCCGCACTGCGAGGCGTGGCAGTCGACCAGCGCCTGCTGCGTGGGATGCAAGCGGCCGCCGGCGATTCGCTTGAGATCCTCCACCGAAAAGAGCGCCTTGCCGTCGAGCGTCGGAACAAACTGCATGCACGCGTTGACCGTCTTCAGCTCGAGGCCATCGCCGGCCAGTTCGCCCACCACCACCGTGCAGGCGCCGCAATCACCCTCGTTGCATCCTTCCTTGGTGCCGGTACACGCCGCATCCTCGCGCAGCCAGTCGAGCACCGAGCGGGTGGGATGAACGCCATCCAGCTGGACAATCTCGCCGCGATGAAAGAATCGGATGGGTTGCGCAATCATGTGTGCGGTGCGGACCGAAAAGACGTCACGGTGAAACGGTACCCACAATCCATACCGTTCTGTATACGATACGTGGAATGGTGCTCCTGCAAGCAGACCCTGGCTCGAATCTTATGACACCCCATGCGGAATACAACACGGGCCGCATCCGCGCGGGCGTCCCTCCAGGCGCCTGAACATGGCTGCATCCACACCATCCCGTCTGGCGCTACGGGGCGACCTGCTCGATTTCACCGGCGCGCCCGCGTGGGGTGACACCGCCTCCGCCGCGGTTCGGTTCCGGCCGGACCACTGGCTGCTCATCGAGGACGGCCGCATTGCAGGCGCCCGGCCCGCCGGCGAACCGCCCGATGCGTCCTGGCAGGCGATCGACCACCGCGGCCGACTCATCCTGCCCGGGTTCATCGACACCCATGTGCACAGCCCTCAGCTCGACGTGATCGCCAGCCACGGCACCGCCCTGCTCGACTGGCTCGACACGTACACCTTCCCGGCCGAACGCCGCTACGCCGACGCGGCCGAAGCCGAAGCCGGTGCCTGCCGCTTCCTCGATGCGCTCATCGCCCACGGCACCACCAGCGCGGTGGTGTTTCCCACCGTGCACAAGGTGAGCGCCGACAGGCTGTTCGCCGGCGCGCACGCGCGCGGCATGCGCCTGATCACCGGCAAGGTGCTGATGAACCGTCATGCCCCCGACGGCCTGCGCGACGATGTCCAGCAAGCGGAACGCGACTGCACCGACCTCATCGAACAATGGCACGGCAAGGGCCGCCTGTCGTATGCCGTGACCGTGCGCTTCGCACCCACCAGCACCCCCGAACAACTGGCCATGGCCGGTCGCCTGTGCGCCGCCCATCCAGGCGTGTACATGCAGACCCACGTCGCTGAAAACCTCGACGAAGTGCGCTGGGTGGCTGAGCTGTATCCCGAAGCCCGGAGCTACCTCGACGTCTACGCCCGTGCCGGCCTGCTGCATGCCCGCAGCGTCTTTGCCCATGGCATCTGGCTCGACGACGCGGACCGCGAGGCCTTGCATGCCGCGGGCGCGCAGATCGCCCACAGCCCATCGTCCAACCTCTTTTTGGGCAGCGGCCTGTTCGACTGGCGTGCCACCGAAGCCGCCGGCGTGGCGGTCAGCCTGGCATCCGACGTCGGCGGGGGCACAAGCCTGTCGATCCCCCGCAACCTGGCCGACGCCTACAAGGTGCAGGCCATGCGCGGCGAGCGCCTGTCGGCCTGGACAGCGCTGCATGCATGCACCCGGGGCGCCGCTGCTGCGCTGGGCCTGGGCCACGAGATCGGCTCGCTCGAAGCGGGCCACACCGCCGACGTGTGCGTGTGGAACTGGGCCACCGGCCCGGTCGCCGAACGCCGCCATGGCGTTGCCACGGCGCTGCACGAGAAAGTGTTCGCCTGGATGACACTGGCCGACGACCGCAACCTCGTTGCCGTGTACATCGCCGGCGCCGCCGCGCAGTTCCCCAGAAGGAGAATGACCCCATGAACGCACCCACGATCCCGCGCGATCGCCTGCCCGCGCTGCTGAGCGCCATGCCGAAGGCGGAACTCCATATCCACATCGAAGGTTCGCTCGAACCCGAGCTGATCTTCTCGCTGGCCAGGCGCAATGGCGTCGCCCTGCCCTACCCGAATGTCGAGGCACTGCGCGCCGCCTATGCCTTCACCGACCTGCAAAGCTTCCTCGACATCTACTACGCGGGCGCCAGCGTGCTGCTCAAGGAGGAAGACTTCTTCGACATGGCCATGGCGTACTTCCGCCGCGCGAAGGCCGACAACGTCGTGCACGCCGAATTGTTCTTCGACCCGCAGACGCACACGGACCGAGGAGTGCCATTCAAGACGGTCATCGACGGCCTCACGCGTGCATGCCAGACCGCCGAACGAGAACTGGGCATCAGCGCGCTGCTGATCATGTGCTTTCTGCGGCACCTGAGCGAAGAAGCGGCCTTCGACACGCTCGAGCAGGCAATGCCCTACCGCGACCGGATCGTCGGCGTGGGCCTGGACAGCGGCGAACGGGGCAACCCGCCCGAGAAGTTCGCCCGCGTGTTCGCCCGCTGCAGGGAACTGGGCCTGCACCTCGTGGCCCATGCCGGCGAAGAAGGCCCGGCCGCCTACATCTCGACCGCGCTCGACATGCTGAAGGTCGAACGCATCGACCACGGCGTGCGCTGCGTCGAAGACCCCTCCCTCGTCGAGCGCCTCGCCGCCGAACGCGTGCCGCTCACGGTGTGCCCGCTTTCCAACGTCAAGCTATGCGTGTACAGGACGATGGCGGACCACCCCCTCGCCGCCCTGCTGGCCGCCAACCTGTGCATCACCCTCAACTCCGACGACCCGGCCTACTTCGGCGGCTACCTGAACCAGAACTTCCTTGAAACCTTCAAGGCACTCCCGCAGCTGACCGCACAAGACGCCTACCAATTGGCTGTCAACAGCTTCGAGGCCAGCTTCGTCGACGATGCACGCAAGGCCCAGTGGCGTGCGGCCCTCGATCGGACATTCCAATCCGCGTCATGACATTGGCGTCGCAGTAAGCACACGCTGTAACGAAACAGGCGCAGCGGCGAGACATTTCGCCCGGAGTTAAAGCAAAATCTCCCGAGGAGGCGGTGACCATGCGTCCATCGCCCCATCAGGAGGACTTCACATGCGACCATGGACCGCAGCAGCGTGGCTGGCGCTCGCCACCGCCGCCTTGCCCGCCGCCGCGCAAAACCTGCGCTGCAAGAACGATTTCGCCGAACGCGGCGACAGCAAGCACACCGTGCTGTCGAAGTGCGGCGAGCCGGTGTTCAAAGACAGCTTCTGCCGGCAAGACCCGGTGCCACCCGGAACGAAAGTGCGGCAACCGTGCATCAACGTGGACAGCTGGTCCTACCGGCCCGGCTCGGGCCAGTTCGTCACCATCCTCGAGTTCCAGGAAGGCACGCTGAAGACCATCCGGTATGGGGAACGCATTCCCTGAGCGTCCGGCGGTCCGGCCAACGTCCTCCCTGCGGTCAAGGCCCGGCCCTCGGACATCCTTGCCGGTCGCGTTCACCTGTTTTCCGGTCGCCCGCTTCGGTTGAGGGCGCCATGCCGGCCACCTGCCGCAATGCATCGGTCGTCGGCGGCATGACCGGCCCACATCACTGCGCGTGACATTTTTCTCGGTCCTTCGGCATGGCGATTGCTTTGCGACGGGCCTTGTCGGCGTTTCGCGGAAAAAAATCCATGACCCAGAAACTCAACTTCCCCGCGCGTTCCGGCGTGCTTGCGGCGGCCTTGCTGGCCAGCCTGCCAGCCTTTGCCGAATCCGAAACCAGCCCGTATTACTTCGGCGTGAACCAGGCCGTGACCGGCGACTGGAACGTCTTCCGGGTGCCCGATGGTCAACCGCGGCCGCGCGACATCATCTCCTCCACCGGCCTGCTGGCCGGCATCGACCAGCCCTTCGGCCGCATGCGGCTCAACGCCAGCGCCGCGGCCAATGCAAACCGCTTCAAGAACAACAAGCAGCTCAACAACACCGACCACGACACACGGCTGCAACTCGACTGGTCCAGCATCGAGCGCCTGTCGGGCGACGTGGTCCTGTACGACCGGAAGAACCTGGACCGGTATGACCTGAGCTCGGCTCAAAACACACAAGCCAAGGACATGCTGCGGGTCACCGGCGGTGCTGTGCGGGCCCGCGTGGGCTTGGTGACCTTGTGGAGCTTTGATGGCGGCTACTCATACGAACAGGCCGAACACTCGCTCGCCGACCAGTCCAGCCGTGACGTGCGCCAAGGCGCCGTGAACGCCGGCGTGCGCGTCAGCCCGAGCGACCTGTGGAGTGTGCGGCTTGGGTTGCGCCGCACCGACGGCAAGTACCCGCGCTTCCGCCAACTCATCGGGTCGCAGATCGTCGAGACCGAAGACAAATTCACCCGCGACGACATCGATCTGACCCTCAACTGGAAGCCCACTGGCAACAGCAAGTTCGACGGCCGCGTCAGTTCCACCCGCGAAGATCACAGCACCCTGGGACAACGCGACAGCCGCTATTTCACTGGCCTGATCGGATACGACTGGATCCTGACCGGCAAGACCCGGCTGCGCATGCAGGCCTCCCGCGACTCCGGCGCAGGGCGCAGCGATGTGGACGGGGCCATCCTGACCGAATCCAGCGACACCCAAGTGCGCAACAGCCTGGCCTTGCGCGGCACCTGGGACGCCACCTCGAAGATCTCCGTCAATGCCGGCGTGAACTACAGCCGCCGCAAGCTCGACAACGCGTTCACCTTGAACAGTGGCACGAATACTCAAACTGCCCGCGACCGCACCCTGATCACGAACCTCTCGGTTTCCTACCAGGCCATGCGGGGCCTCAAGCTTGGATGCCGCGTGTCGCACGAAGACCGCAACGTCAAGGGCGACAACGTCAGCACCACCTACCCCTATGAGACCACGGTGGGCACCTGCAACCTGGAGTGGTTGTTCCGCTGAGGGGGTTCTTGATTTCGCTTGGGCAGCGAATGCGCCCGCTGGGGAGACTGGTTTCGCCGGCTTCCCCCATCGGCCCCCTTTTAGGCCAAGGCGTATCGAGCGGCCCGCATTGCACCTGGCCTCAAAGCCATGAAGCACCGGTTCAACGCATGTGCTTGCTTTAGAGGATTTTGTTCTCTGGCGAGGCCGCGCCGGGTCTCGGCCCGGCAGCCGAATTACCCTTCTGACGGCGCCAGAAAGGTAATCCAATGAGGCGCTGGGAACACCAGCTTCCCCGCTATTTTGCTCAGGCGCTTCGGCTACGAATCCCCCGCACGCCCACTGTCTCCAGCTCCACCGTGACCGTACGAGACACGGCCGTGCCGGCCCACCTCGGCTCGCTTCGCACCCTCTGCTCACTTGACCGAGTGGGCCCCGGCTTTCGCCGGGGTGACATTCTTGTTTGCGACCGCCCGGACGTCATACCGGCGAACGCCGGTACCCACAGGCCCAATGGCCACGAGCGGCGCCGGAGCTACAGAAAAGCGAGAGGCGAGCGAGCAAAGCGAGCAACGCCCCGAAGCGCGCGCGACAGGAAGGCAAGCGCAGCGAAGCCGTAGATCAAGCCACCCGCGAGGCCGGCTTCGCCGGCCGACCCGGGGTCGCCCCTCGGGGGCAGGAGCGAAGCGACTGGGGGGCCTTTTTATGCCCTAGCATCACCCCATTTGAGCGTGCTGGCCTCGTCACCCGGATACGTGGTGCGGCCGTGGCGATCCACGCAGTACTGCGGCGAAGCGATCAGGTCCTCGAACACGGCGCCTTCGGAGAGGCGGGTGTAGTCGAACAGGATGCTGCGCGACAGGCGGCTGTTCTTGCGAACCACGCAGCCGTGCCCCAGCCACGCAGGCCCTTCGATGGTGGCGCCATCCTCGACGCTCACACCCGAGCCGATGTACACGGGGCCGGTCACGTTGACCTTTTCCCAGTTCACCTTCGTGTTCAAGCCCACCCACACGCCGGGGCGCACTTCGGTGCCGGGCATGTCCATCTGCGCCACTTCCCCGCGCAGCACGCGCTGGCACACGGCCCAGTAGTCGGTGACGCGGCCGATGTCGATCCAGTTGAAGTGGCGCTTTTGCGCGTAGAACGGCAGCCCCTGCTGGGCCATGAGCGGGAACAGTTCGCTGCCGATGTCGAACACCTTGCCCTTGGGCACCAGGTCGAGCACTTGCGGCTCGAACAGGTAGATGCCGGTGCTCGCCAGGGTGGACAACGCCTCCTCGGGCGATGGCTTCTCCTGGAACTGGTTGATCCGGCCTTCCTTGTCGGCCACGACAATCCCGTAGTTCTTGACCTGTTCGCGCGGCACGTCGAGCGCCACGACGCTGGCCATTGCCTTCTTGGTCTTGTGTTCGAACACCGCGGCCTGGATGTCCAGGTCGATGATGGCGTCACCACAGACGACGATGGTGGTCTCGTCGAAGAAGCCGCTGTGGTCCTGGATCTGGCGCATGCCACCGGCCGAGCCCATGGGCTTGGCGACGATGTCGCCGTGCTCGCGAACACCCTCGAACGAATAGCCGATGTTGACGTTCCAACGGTGGCCGTTGCCGAAGTAGTTCTCGATCTTCCAGTGGTAGTGGGCGACGTTGATCATGATGTCGCGCACACCGTAACGTGCCAGGTGTTCGATCAGGTATTCGAGCACCGGCTTGCCGAGGATCGGGATCATCGGCTTCGGCAGTTGCTTGGTCAGGGGGCGAACCCGCGTTCCCTGGCCGGCGGCCAGAATCATCGCTTTGGTCATGCGTCTTCTCCTTCGATTCTTGAAATGCCGCAGCCAGGCTCGCGATCACGCGAGGCCATGGGCGCGGAGGCAACAAAGTCAGCTCGCGCGGCCGTAGGTATCCTCGAAGCGGACGATGTCGTCCTCGCCGAGGTAACTGCCCGACTGGACTTCGATGATCTCGAGGTCCACCTTGCCGGGGTTGGCCAGCCGATGCGTCTGGCCCAGTGGGATGTAGGTGCTCTGGTTTTCGGTCAACAGCAGCTTCTTGTCGCCACAGGTGACTTCGGCCGTGCCGCTGACCACGATCCAGTGTTCGGCACGGTGGTGGTGCATCTGCAGGCTCAGCGTGGCACCCGGCTTGACCATGATGCGTTTGACCTGGAAGCGGGGGCCGGCGTCGATGCTGTCGTACCACCCCCACGGGCGGTGCACCTTGCGATGCAATGAGTGCTCGGTGCGCTCGCCAGAGGTGAGCTGGCCGACGATCTTCTTGACGTCCTGGCTGCGGGCGCGGTCGGCGACCATGACCGCATCGGCCGTCTCCACCACGACGACATCGCTCAGGCCGACCACGCTGACGAGGCGGCTGCTGGCATGGACCAGGGTGTTGTGCGCGTCCTCGAGCATCACGTCGCCCACTTGGGCGTTGCCCTGGGCGTCCTTGCCGGCGACTTGCCAGACAGCATCCCAGGCGCCGAGGTCGTTCCAGCCTGCCGCAAGACTGACCATGCGAATGTCAAATTTACTGCCAGGGCAGCGCTCCATGACCGCGTAGTCCACGGATTCGGAGGGCACGTCGGCAAATTCGGCCTTGCCGGGACGAACGAACTGCGCATCGACGCTGCGGGCCTTCCAGGCGGCCTCGGTGGCCTCGATGATGTCGGGCCTGAAGTTGCGCAGAGCCGCCAGCCACACGGACGCCTTGAGGACGAACATGCCGCTGTTCCAGCTGTAGTCGCCTTCGGCGATGTAGCGCTCGGCTGTCGCTTCATCGGGCTTTTCGACGAACTGCGCCACGAGGTCGGCACCTTCACCCGGCGTGCTGCGGATGTAGCCGTAGCCCGTCTCGGGGCGATCGGGCGTGATGCCGAGGATGACAATGGCACCCTCACCGGCCACGCGGATGGCGCGTTGCAGCGCCTGCGTGAAAGCCTCGGTGTCGGTCACGGTTTGGTCGGCCGGGGTCACAACCAGCACGGGGTCCGCACCGCCCTCCAGGGCCTGCAGGGCCGCCAGCGTGAGCGCCGGTGCGGTGTTGCGGCCCACGGGTTCGAGCACGAGCGCCTGAGGTTCGATGCGCGCTTCGCGGAGCTGGTCGAGCACGAGGAAGCGGTGCTCTTCGTTGCCCACGACCAGCGGTGCGCCCACCTCGATGTCCTTGTCGCCGAGGGCCGCAAGGCGGGAGACCGCCAACTGGAACAGGCTCCGGTTGCCCGACAACACGAGGAATTGCTTCGGGTACCCGGCGCGCGACAACGGCCAAAGCCGCGTACCGTTGCCGCCGGCCATCACCACGGGCAACACGGAAAGAGTTGGGGACATCAACGACCTCACCTTACGTTGGGGATCGGGGCGTCTCGTCCGACGGCGTTGGCCGGCCGGCCGCCCCAGGGTTTCTACTGAGACATCTTTGGCAAGATTCGGGCCATGCCGCGGGGCCATGAAGGCGTCCGGTCAGAACAGGCTTTCGCGGACATAGATCACGTCGTTGGGCTGGACCAGCATTTCCAACGAGGCGTCCAGGATCTCGACCTTGCCCGAGGCGTCACGGCGGTGAAGCTTCATGCCCTTTTGCGTGCCGCGCTGGGTGACGCCACCGCCCGCTGCAAGCGCCTGCCGCACGGTCATGCCGCGCTCGAGACGCAACTGGCCGCCTCGCAACACTTCACCGTAGATGTAGAACGTGGGCACACGGTCGACATAGACGATGTCGCCGTTGGCGATGACCGGGTCTTCCGTCTTGGAGGAGGCGTTGAACAGCGAGGGCAGATCGACCTCCTGGCGGAAAGCTTTGCCGTCGCGCGTTCCGACCAGCGTGACGATTTCGCTGCCGCCGGTGGCCACGCCGCCGGCCATGGCGATGAGGTCGCTCAGCTTGAGGCCGGCCTTCTCGATGGGATAGCGGCCCGGCTTGTTGACGAGCCCGAGCACCGACGCCTGGTGACCGCGCACTTCAGTGACGACGACGTTGACCTGTGGCGACTTCAGGAAGTTGCCGTTGCGCAACCCATCGGCAATGAGCTTTTCCACGGCATTGACGCTCAGCCCACCGACCTTGACCGAATTCAGGAGCGGGTACGTGATGGTGCCGCTCTCGGAGACGCGGGTCTCGAGTGTGAGGTCGGCGTTCTGGTAGACGGTGACCTTGAGCACATCGCCCGGACCAACCACGTACTCCCGCAGCGTATCGACCTGGGCATGGGCGCTCAGACTCAGGAGGCAGAGCGCAAGGAACGCCCACAGGCGGCGGGCGAAGGTTGAGGGCAGGCAGGCAAACTGTTTCATGATCGTTTGAAGCTTGACACGGAAGTGAGATCAAGCAAACCCCGGGCCCGGAGGGGGCGCCCCTCAAACGATGTCGGCAACGATGTGCTTGTAGATGAGCACGTTCACGAACAGTAGCACCAGCACCATCGAGAACCGAAAGAGCTTGACGGCAAGACGCCGCCAGTCGGGATCCTCGTTGGCGATGAAGACCACCCAACCGACGCCGCTGAAGAGCAGAAGCAAGCCCGCCAGACCAAGGACGATCCAACTGAAGATGACCATGCGCTGTGGGTTGTTGTCGTTCGGTGATTCAGAACATGACGACCAGCCGCTCCAATGCCAGCACGGCAAAGAACGCCAAGCCTGCGAATACTGCCCATTTCACGATGACAAGGCCGTAGCGGCGGAACCGCAGTTGCCCCGTGCCAATGTACATGGCAAAGCTCACGATGGCCGCCACGCCCAGCAACAGGAAAATGGTGCGGGCGATCAGCATGGGCGAGTGCAGCCTACCAGGCGGGCGCCAGCTCGGCGAGACCGGCAGGCGCATCGCGTTCATCCTCGAACGTGACGATCTCGTAGGCGCTGCGGTCGGCCAGCACGGCGCGCATCAGCTTGTTGTTGAGCGCATGCCCGGACTTGAACGCGGTGTATGCACCCAGCAGCGGATGGCCGGTCACGTGCAGGTCGCCAATGGCATCGAGGATCTTGTGCTTGACGAATTCGTCGTCGTAGCGCAAACCGCCGGCATTGAGCACGCGGTAATCATCCACAACGATCGCGTTGTCCATGCTGCCGCCCAGACCCAGCCCGCGCGAGCGCATCAGCTCCACGTCCTTGGTGAATCCGAAGGTGCGGGCACGGGCGATGTCCCGCTTGTACAGCCCGGAGCCCATGTCGAAGGTCACCTGCTGGCCGGTCTGGTTGACGGCGGGGTGATCGAAGTCGATCTCGAAGGTCAGGGTGTAGCCGTTGTATGGGGACAATCGGGCCCACTTGAGGCTTCGCCCTTCGCCTTCGCGGATCTCGACGGGCTTGGTGATGCGCAGGAAGCGTTTGGGTGCCTTCTGCAGCGCAATGCCCGCGCTCTGCAGCAGGAATACGAATGAAGCGGCGGAGCCGTCGAGGATGGGCACCTCCTCGGCGGTGATGTCGATGACCAGGTTGTCGAGCCCGAGGCCGGCGCAGGCCGACAGCAGGTGTTCGATGGTGTTGACCTTGGGCGCGCCCGGGTCGCCGCCCGGCGAGATGGTGGTGGCCATGCGAGTGTCGCACACCGATTCGGCTCGCACGGGAATGTCCACCGGCACCGGCAGATCGATGCGGCGAAACATGATGCCGGTGTCGGGCGCGGAGGGCCGCAGCGTCAGCTCGACGCGCTGGCCGCCGTGCACACCGACGCCGACGGCGCGGGTGATGGACTTGAGGGTGCGTTGGGCGAGCATGGGCATGATTTTAAGGCGAGGGACGTCACGCCGGCCCTGGGCCGGCGCCTATTACTGCAATTGCCTTTCGTGTTGCGGCAGTGGGTCCCGGCTGTCGCCGGGATGACGTTGGGCGAGATCAGTCCGCCTGCTTGCGCAGGAAGGCCGGGATTTCGATCTCGTCCATCCCGTGGCTCGCCAGCGCGTCGACCTTCGCCGCCGCGGTGCGGCCGTTGCGCCACACGCTCGGCACCGACAGGCTGCTGTAGTCGTGCGACTGAGCACCGCTGCCGGCATGCACCGGCTGGTTGAGCACCGGCAGGTTGTCGGTGCCGGTGCGTTGCACGACCTGGCTGTGCACGACGCTGATCGGCGCCTGCTGGCGCTTGGCCGGGCTCAGGCCGGTGGCGATCACGGTGACGCGCAGCTGGTCGCCCAGCGATTCATCGTAGGCAGTGCCGTAGATCACATGTGCATCGTCGGCGGCGTAGCGGCGGATGCAGTTCATCGCGTTGCGGGACTCGCTCAGCTTGAACGTGCTGCGGCCGGCGGCGATCAGCACGAGCACGCCACGCGCGCCCGAGAGGTCGATGCCTTCGAGCAGCGGGCATGCGACAGCGCCTTCGGCGGCCTTCGCGGCGCGGTCCGGGCCGCTGGCCACGGCCGTGCCCATCATCGCCTTGCCCGGCTCGCTCATCACCGTCTTGACGTCTTCGAAGTCGACGTTGACGAGGCCCGGGATGTGGATGATGTCGCTGATGCCGCCCACGGCATTGCGCAGCACGTCGTTCGCATGGGCGAAGGCCTGGTCCTGCGTCACGTCGTCGCCCAGCACGTCGAGCAGCTTGTCGTTGAGGATCACGATCAGCGAATCGACGTTGGCTTCGAGTTCGGCCAGGCCTGCATCGGCAGCCTTCATTCGGCGGTTACCTTCGAAGTCGAAGGGCTTGGTGACCACGCCCACGGTGAGGATGCCCATTTCCTTGGCGACGCGGGCAATCACCGGCGCCGCACCGGTGCCGGTGCCGCCGCCCATGCCGGCGGTGATGAACAGCATGTTGGAGCCGGCGATCGATTCGCGGATGCGATCGACCGCTTCTTCACCGGCCGCGCGGCCGGCCTCGGGCTTGGCACCGGCTCCGAGGCCAGTGTTGCCGAGTTGGATGAGGTGGTGTGCCGTGGAGCGGTTGAGCGCCTGCGCGTCGGTGTTCGCGACGATGAATTCCACGCCCTGGACGCCTTGCGCGATCATGTGGTCGACCGCGTTGCCGCCGCCACCACCGACGCCGATGACCTTGATCTTGGTGCCCAGGTCGAATTCTTCGATCATTTCGATTGCCATGTTGTTCACTCCATTCGGGTTGCAGTTGCCGTTGACTGATTCAGTCGGTGTTTCACGTTTCTTGCCGGGCCGGACCTAGCCGGATCCGGTGTTCTTCTTGTCGTAACGCCTTGCTGGCGGTCCCCGGCCCTCCAGCAGATGACAACCCAGGCATTCACAAACGTGCTTTGTGCTCATGTTGTTGACGTCCCGGGTTGATTTCAGAAGTTGCCAAGGAACCAGTCCTTGAGGCGACCAAAGAGGGTTTTGACGGAGCCCGCCTGCTGCGCGGCCTTCATGCCGCGCGTTCGGCCCAATCGGGCTTCGTCGAGCAGACCCATCACGGTGGCCGAGCGGGGGCTGGCCACCATGTCGTGCAGAGCGCCGTGGTACGTGGGCAGGCCCTTGCGCACCGGTTTGAGGAAGATGTCCTCGGCGAGTTCAACCATGCCGGGCATCACCGCTGCGCCGCCGGTGAGCACGATGCCGCTCGACAGCAGTTCCTCGTAGCCGCTCTCGCGGATCACCTGGTGCACGAGGGAGAAGATTTCCTCGACCCGCGGCTCGATCACACCAGCAAGCGCCTGGCGGCTCAGCATGCGCGGTGCACGATCACCGAGGCCAGGCACCTCGAGCTGTTCGGACGGGTCGGCCAGCAGTTGCTTGGCCACGCCGTATTCGACCTTGATCTCCTCTGCGTCCTTCGTGGGGGTGCGCAACGCCATCGCGATGTCGCTCGTGATCAGGTCGCCTGCGATCGGGATCACTGCGGTGTGGCGGATGGCGCCGTCGGTGAAGATCGCCACATCGGTCGTGCCGGCACCCACGTCGACGAGCGCGACGCCGAGGTCTTTTTCGTCGTCGGTCAGCACCGCGTGGCTCGAGGCACTCGGGTTCAGCACGAGCTGGTCAACTTCCAGGCCGCAGCGGCGCACGCACTTGATGATGTTCTCGGCCGCGCTTTGCGCGCCGGTCACGATGTGGACCTTGACCTCCAGCCGCCCGCCGCTCATGCCAATGGGTTCCTTGACCTCATGGCCGTCGATCACGAATTCCTGCGGCTCGACGAGCAGCAGGCGCTGGTCGTTCGGGATGTTGATGGCCTTGGCCGTCTCGACCACGCGCGACACGTCGACCGGCGTGACTTCCTTGTCGCGCACGATCACCATGCCGGTGCTGTTCTGGCCGCGGATGTGGCTGCCGGTGATGCCGGTGTAGACGCGGGTGATCTTGCAGTCGGCCATCATCTCGGCCTCCTTGAGCGCCTGCTGGATGGACTGCACCGTCGCATCGATGTTCACGACGACACCGCGCTTGAGGCCATGCGCCGCGGCGATGCCGAGACCGGCCACGCGGAGTTCACCGCCCGGCAGGACTTCGGCGACGACGGCCATGACCTTGGCCGTGCCGATGTCGAGTCCCACCACGATGTCTTTGTATTCTTTGGCCATGTTCTTTCTCAGTTTCTTGCTGCGCGCCCGCCCGCTGCGGCGGCCTGCGACGTCGTCGTGATGCCTTTGAGGCGCAATGCGTAGCCTTCGTTGTGGCGCAGGTCTGCCGACACCAGCGGGCGCTGGTAGCGCGCCACCACCTGCGGCACCGTGCCCACGAAGCGCTCGGCACGGGCAACGAGTTCATCCTCGGACCCGCGGCCCAGTTCGATTTCGGCGCCGCTGTCGAAGCCGGCGTGCCAAGAACCGCGGCCGCTCAGCGAGAGCGTGTCCATCTTCAATTCCATTCGCTGGAATACGGGGCTCAGGCGGCGGTACGTGGCGAGCACGAGGGCGGCTGAGCCTTCCGGGCCCTGCAGCGTGGGCAACTCGTCGTCTTCGACATCCCCGACGTTGGCCTGGAACACTTCACCGAAGGTGTTGACCAGCTGGTCGCTGCCCTCTTCCATCGACCACAGCGCCGCGGCGCGATGCTCTTCGAGCGATACGCTCAGGCGGTTGGGCCACACGCGCCGCACGACGGCGCGGCGAACCCAGGGCACCGACTGGAACGCCTGCTGCACCTGCTGCATGTCGAGCGAGAAATAGTTGCCGGTGATCAGCGGCAGTGCGTTCGCGCGGATGGTGGAGACGCTGTTGCGCGTCACGTCGCCTTCCACCCGGATGCTGCCCACATTGAACACCGGCTGGCGCACGAGCCAGGTGACCACGCCCACGGCCACCATCGCCCCCGCCACCAGGAACAGCACCGACGCGGTGATGTTCAGCAGACGCACGTCGAGCGGCCGCTCGCGCGCATCGTCGCGCACGGCCGAATTGACGAGGTTGGGGCGGCGGCTCATGAGCTCAGGCCTGGCTGTCCAATGATGCGGATGCGATCAGCTGCACACAGAGCGCTTCGTAGCTGATGCCCGAGGCCTTGGCCGACATCGGCACGAGCGAATGCGACGTCATGCCGGGCGACGTGTTGATCTCGAGCAGGAACGGCTTGCGGTCGGACTTGCGGATCATCAGGTCCGCGCGGCCCCATCCCCGGCAACCGAGCGTGCGGTAGGCCGCCACGACGATGCGCTGGATCTCGGCCTCCTCGGCCGCAGGCAAGCCACTCGGGCAGTGATACTTCACGACGTCGGTGAAGTACTTGTTCTGGTAGTCGTATGAGCCTTCCGGCGCGGCGATGCGGATGACCGGGAGCGCACGGGCCGTCGGGCCGGCACCGAACACCGGGCAGGTGACTTCCTCGCCGTCGATGAATTCCTCGCACAGCACATCCGGGTCGTACCGTGCGGAAAGCTTCACCGCCTCCAGCATGTCGGCCGCTGTCGTGACCTTCGTGACGCCGATGGACGATCCTTCGCGAGGCGGCTTGACGATCAGCGGCAGACCCAGTTCGCCAGGCACGGCGTTCACGCGCGCGGCATCTTGCTCCTGGGGCGCAAGACGCACATATTTGGGCGTGGGCAGACCTTCGGCGATCCACACGCGCTTGGTCATCACCTTGTCCATCGCGATGCTCGAGGCCATCACGCCGGAGCCGGTGTAAGGAATGCCGAGCAGTTCCAGCGCCCCCTGGACGGTGCCGTCCTCACCATGGCGGCCGTGCAGCGCGATGAAGCATCGGGCAAAGCCCTGCTTCTTCAGTTCGCCGAGTTCCTGTTCCGACGGATCGAACGCATGGGCGTCGACCCCCTGGGATTGCAGCGCGGCGAGCACGCCGCTGCCGGACATCAACGAGATGTCCCGCTCCGCAGAGGTGCCGCCCATCAGGACGGCCACCTTGCCGAGGGCCTTGACATCGATGGATGCGGTCATGCGACCTCCTTGAGCAGTTCGAGAACCTGGGCGGGCACGGCGCCGATCGTGCCGGCTCCCATGGAAATGACGACGTCGCCGTCGCGGGCGTGTTCGATGATGGCCGCCGGCATTTGGGCGATGTCGTCGATGAAGATGGGGTCCACCTTGCCGGCCACGCGCAGCGCCCGGGCCAACGAGCGGCCGTCGGCGGCCACCACCGGCGCTTCGCCGGCCGAATAGACCTCGGCGAGCAGCACGGCATCGGCCGAACCCATCACCTTGACGAAGTCTTCGAAGCAGTCACGCGTGCGGGTGTAGCGGTGGGGTTGGAACGCGATCACGAGCCGCCGGCCGGGGAACGCGCCGCGTGCCGCGGCGATGACCGCGGCCATCTCGACCGGGTGGTGGCCGTAGTCGTCGATCAGCGTGAAGCGGCCGCCGTCACGGCTGGGCTGTTCGCCGTAGCGCTGGAATCGGCGGCCGACGCCATGGAACTCGCCGAGGGCCTTCACGATGGGGGCGTCCGGCAGTTCCAGTTCGGTGGCCACGGCGATCACGGCCAGCGCGTTGAGCACGTTGTGTTCGCCCGGCAGGTTCAGCGTCACCTCCAGATCGGGCATGGTGACGCCATTGCGCCGCTGCACGACAAACCGCATCTGTCCGCCCGGCAGCGCCTGCACGTCGACCGCGCGCACCTGCACATCCGGGCCGAAGCCGTATGTCACGACCGGGCGCGACACCATGGGAATGATCGAGCGCACGCCCGGATCGTCGCCGCACAGCACGGCGGCACCGTAGAACGGCATGCGGTGCAGGAACTCGACGAATGCGCCCTTGAGGCGCGTCAGGTCGTGGCCGTACGTGTCCATGTGGTCGGCATCGATGTTCGTCACGACCGACAAGACCGGCATGAGGTTCAGGAACGAGGCATCGGATTCGTCCGCCTCGACGACGATGTAGTCGCCCGAGCCGAGCCGCGAATTGGCGCCCGCGGCATTGAGCCGGCCGCCGATCACGAACGTGGGATCCAGACCCGCCTCGGCCAGCACACTGGTCACGAGCGAGGTGGTCGTGGTCTTGCCGTGCGTGCCGGCGATCGCAATGCCCTGCTTCAACCGCATCAGTTCGGCGAGCATCACCGCGCGCGGCACGACCGGCACCCGCCGGGCACGCGCTGCGATGACCTCGGGGTTGTCACCTTTGACCGCGGTGGACGTGACCACCGCCTCGGCGCCCTCGATGTGGGCGGCGTCATGGCCGACGTGCACGCGGATGCCGAGCGAGGCCAGGCGCCGGGTGACGGCGCTGTCGCCCTGGTCGGAGCCGGACACGGTGTAGCCGAGGTTGTGCAGGATCTCGGCGATGCCGCTCATGCCGGCGCCCCCGATGCCCACGAAGTGGATGTGTTTGACAGCGTGTTTCATGCAGCCAGCTTTTCAAGTTCGTCGGCCACGCGCGCGGCGGCGTGGGGGCGTGCCAATGCGCGCGCCTTCGTGGCCATCGCAAGCAGCGCTTCGCGGTTCAGGCTCGCCAGCAAGTCGGCCAGCGCGCGTGGGTTGAAATCGACCTGCGGCAGGTGGATGCCGGCGCCGTGTGATTCAAGCCATTGCGCGTTGTCGCGCTGGTGGCCCGTGGTGCTGACGATCAGCGGCACCAGCACGCCCGGCACGCCAGCGGCACACAATTCGCTGACCGTCACCGCGCCGGCCCGGCAAAGAATCAGGTCGCAGCCGGCGAGCCGTTCGGCCATGTCGTCGATGAACGGCAGCACTTCGGCATCGATGCCCATCGATTCGTAAGACGCCTGCACCGCCGCCAGGTTGGCCATGCCCGTCTGGTGCACGATGCGGGGGCGCTGGTCGTGCGGCAGCAGCGCAAGGGCCTGAGGCACCGTGTCGTTGAGCACGCGCGCGCCGAGGCTGCCACCCACCACCAGCATCTTCAGCGGGCCGGTGCGACCGGCGTACCGGGTGGCGGGTTCGGGCAGAGCCTCGATCTCGGCCCGCACGGGGTTGCCGGTCACGAGGCCGCCCTTGATGCTAGAGGCCGCCTTGCCGTCGAAGCCGAACCCGATCCGGTCGGCCACGGGCAGCAAGGCCTTGTTGCTCATCAGCAGCGCCGCATCGGCGTTGACGAGCATCAGCGGCTTGCCGAGCAGCGACGCCATCAGCCCGCCCGGAAAGCACACATAGCCGCCCATGCCGAGCACGGCGGTGGTGCGCCGACGGCGCAGGATGCGCAGGCAGCTCCAGAAGGCCGCGAGCATGCGCAGCCCACCCGTCATGGTGTGCACGAAGCCCTTGCCGCGCAGGCCGCTGAACGTGATGTTGTCCATCTCGATGCCCGAGGGGGGCACGAGCTTGTTCTCCATGCCGTGGGTGGTGCCGAGCCAGCTGACGGTCCAGCCGCGCTGCTGCATCTCGCGCGCGACGGCGAGACCGGGAATGACGTGGCCGCCCGTGCCCGCTGCCATGATGACGAGGTGTCGTGCGGTCACGCCCGGCCTCCTCGCATGAGTTGGCGGTTCTCGATATCGACCCGCACGACGATGGCCAGCGCGACGAAATTGAGCAGGATCGCCGAACCTCCGAAGCTCATCAGCGGCAGCGTCAACCCCTTCGTGGGCAGCAGCCCCAGGTTCACACCCATGTTGATGAACGCCTGGCCGCCCATCCAGATGCCGATGCCCTGGGCGAACAGTCCGGCGAACACGCGGTCGAGCGCAATGGCCTGGCGGCCGATGTGAAAGAGCCGGCGCGTCAGCCAGAAGAAGGCGACGATCACGCAAGCAACGCCCACGAACCCGAGTTCCTCGCCGATCACGGCGAGCAGGAAGTCGGTGTGGGCCTCGGGCAGGTAATGCAGTTTCTCGACGCTCGAGCCGAGGCCCTGGCCGAAGATTTCACCGCGGCCGAAGGCGATCAGCGAATGCGAGAGCTGGTAGGCCTTGCCGAGCGTGTATTTCACATCCCACGGGTCCAGGTACGCGAAGATGCGCTCGCGCCGCCACGGGCTGGCCGAGATCATGATGACGAACGCCCCGACGAGCACCAGCGTGATCAGCAGGAACATGCGGCCGTTCACACCGCCGAGGAACAGGATGCCCATCGCGATGGCCGCAATCACGAGGAAGGCCCCCATGTCGGGCTCGGCCAGCAGCAACAGGCCCACCACGCCGACGGCGATGGCCATCGGGAACACGGCGCGCACGAAGTTTTCCTTCACCTCCATCTTGCGGACCATGTAGTCGGCGGCATAGAGCGCCATCGCCAGCTTCGCGAGCTCGGAGGGCTGGAAGTTCATGATGCCCAGCGGAATCCAGCGGCGCGCACCGTTGACCTCACGCCCCACGTGCGGGATCAGCACGGCGATCAATGCGAGCAGCGTGCCCACGAAGATCCACGGGGCGTACTTTTCCCACATGCTGAGCGGCAGTTGCACCACCACCAGGCCCGCCACGAAGCCGATGGCGATCGACAGCAGGTGCCGGGTCAGGAAATGCGTGCTCTTGTAGAGCAGGAATTTCGG